>Ga0156186_1418_pt3 | contig 22674 bp, 24 predicted proteins | sample RifCSPlowO2_12_FD_107839 | JGI IMG/M metagenome (GOLD analysis project Ga0156186, IMG submission 107839) | Candidatus Handelsmanbacteria bacterium RIFCSPLOWO2_12_FULL_64_10
GACTGGTACAGCCCCCGGATGGTGCGCCCCTGGGCCTCCGTCAGCGCGGCCTCGGCGGCCAGGAGGTCCGTCATCGTGCTCATCTCCTGCCCGTACTGGAGCTCCACCATCCGGAGGCGCTCCCGCGCCTCCTCCACGGCCTGCCGGGCAACCTTCACCCGCTCCTGCGCCGCGCGGAGGCCCAGGGCCGCCTCCCGGACCTCCAGGCGGACCTGCTGCGCCCCGTAGCGCTGCACGGCCTCGGCCTTCGCCCGCTCCGCCTGAGCGGCCCGGACCGCGCTGACCGTCCCGAACGACAGCGCCTCCCACGACAGGATCACGTTGGCCGTCCACGATTCCCCCTCCTGCCGGAAGGGCCGGCGGGCGTCGAGATCCGACACCAGGAGAAAGTCGATCCGGGGGACGTAGCGCGCCCGCTCGGCAGCCGCCCCGCTCCGCGCGGAGGCGGCCATCTCCCCCTGCGCGGCCAGGTCGGGCCGCCCCCTCAGCGCCTCCGCGATCAGGGCGTCGGGATCGACGGCGGACGCCACCTCGCTCAGGCTGTCCGTCGGCGCGGGCGTCGCGTCCGTCTCCAGCCCCATCGCCGCCTTCAGCCCCTCCTGCGCTACGGCCACGCCGTTGTCCGCCTCGATCTCCTTCTCCCTCAGGTCGGCCGCGCGCACGCGGGCGGCCAGGACGTCGGACAGCGGGACCATCTCCTCCCTGTAATGGGCCTCCGCGACGGCCGCGTGAGCCTCGGCGGACGCGAGCGCCTTGCGGACGACCTTCAGCTCCTCCCCGGCCAGGATCAGTCCATAGTACGCCTGCGCCACGGCGAACGCCACCTCCCCGCCCCGCCGGTCCCGCATCCCCTGCGCGGCCCGGACCCCCGACCGCGCCTGACGCCGGCGAAAGACCGCGTCCCCGCCTCCAAAGATCGGCTGCCGGACCACGAGCCGGGTGTTGACGTTGTTCAGACCCGAGGGGTGATTGAGGCTGCCCAGGGCGAAGTCCGCCTGCGTGAACCGCTCCTGCTTGAGCCTGAACCCGAAGGCGTTCACCGCGTCGTTCGTGCGGGTGTAGGTCTCGTAAAGGCCCACCGAAGGCAGCAGGCCCGCCAGCGCCCCCAGATGCCCGGCCTCCGCCCGCGCCACCTCCGCCCGCGCCGCTGCTATGAGCGGGTTCTGCTCCGCCGCCATCCGCTGAGCCTCGGCTAAGGAGAGGCGCAGGTCCTCCCCCCGAACCCCCTGCCTCGGGGCGGCCAGCAGACCCAAAACAGCGATTCCCCAAACGGCTGCGCGTCTCATCGCTCGCCTCCACCTCCTTCGGATGCATCTGCGCCGGTGTGCGTAAATCACGAACTGCTCCTTTTTTTATTTTTTATCGAAATGTATCAATAATACGATATTTTATGGCCCAAAAAACGCCGTTCACGCCTTCCTGCCAAACCGCTCCTCGATGCATACCATCATATCCTTCAGATGCGAGTCCCTGACCTGGTAGTACATCCGGCGCCCCTCTCGTTCGCTCGTGAGCAGCCCGCACCGCTGCATCAGCCGCAGGTGCTCGGAGGCCATGTGGCTCGGAATCTCGCACGTCTCCGCAAGCTCCCCCACCGTATACCGGCTGTGGAGCATCATCTGCCCCATCCTGAGCCGCACGGGATGCGCCAGCGTCTTCAGACACTCGGCCGCCTCTCCCAGCGCCTCCCAGCCGATGAGCTTCAACCCCTCTCTAATTTTCATGTCATGAATATAATCGAAATGTTACGACATGTCAATATGTTTTTGCCCGATCTTTCCCCTCGGCCTCGATCCCGCCTCCGATGCGGTCTCGCACCTCCGCCGCAGCCTCGTACGCCTCCTCGCGGACCAGCCAGCGCAGCCGGGCCAGCAGGCGGTCCGTCTCGCCCCGCCCCCCATCGTCCTCCCCTCCCCCCCCTTCCCGAATGGGGGAATGGGGGAGCGGGGGAATGGTCTCTCTCCCACTCTCCCACTCTCCCACTCTCCCACTCGCTTTTTTATCCTCCCACTCTCCCACTCTCCCGCTCCCCCTTTCGCTTCTTTCTTCTCCCACCTCCTCACTCTTTCTAGCTTCTCCCTCCCCCTCCTTCTGGAGGAAGACCCCGGAGCGTTCCAGAACCTCGTCCGCAACAAAGATGGAGACGCCCGACCTCAGGGCCAGGGCCACAGCGTCGCTCGGCCGGGCGTCCACCCGGACGTGTCTCCCCTCGCGGGTGACCAGTTCGACGCAGGCGATGTAGTAGTCCGCCTCCATGCCGAGGATCTCCACCCGCTCCACCCGTCCCCCCAGGCCCTCGATCATCGACCTCAGCAGGTCATGCACGAGGGGCCTGGGGGACCGGATCTGTTCAATAGCCATGGAGATCGCCCCGGCCTCAAAGGCCCCGATGAAAATCGGCAACGTCCGCTCCCCCTGCCCCACCCGGAGCAGCGCCACATAGGCATTGATCTTCTTGTCCATCCCGACGGATACCACATCCACCTTGACCATACCACCACCGCCTTCTATGCCGTCACAAACTCGTGCTCCACTGCCCGCACCGTGAGCACCGGACACGGGGCCTTCCGAACCACCCGCTCCGCCGTGCTCCCGATCAGCCCGTGTGCAAGGCCGCCGTGTCCGTGTGTGGAGAGGACGATCAGGTCCACGTCCCGCTCCCGTGCGAATCGGATGATCTCCACGAAAGGCTTCCCCTTTCGGATCTCCCTCTCCACCTCGCACACCCCTCGGACCCCCTCTGTCACGAACGCCTGCATCTTCCCCCGCGACACCTCCTCCATGTCCGCCTCCACGCGATTCGCCGACTCCCCCAGCGACTCCAGGCTGTAGCCATAGAGCAGGGAGAAGTCCATGACGTGCAGGACGTAGAGCCTGGCCCGGTAGCGGGCGGCGAAGGACGCCGCGTAGACCAGCCCCTTGCGGGACAGATCGGAGAAATCCACCGGGCAGAGGATGCGCTCCAGCAGGAACACGGGCCTCACCTCCCCTCCAACGGCGACGCCAGCGGCGAGGCGTCTCGCCGCATGTAGGCGGAGAGACAGTTCAGACAGACGATCCCGGCGGCGTCGGGGAAGTCCTCAAACAGCCGATCCACGTCCACGCCGAACAGGCTGCAGAAGACACAGTCCTGTTTGGCGCAGCTATCCACCCGGACGTAGAAGGAATCCGGCCTCCTTCCGCAGACGATGCACACCTCCCCCTCTTCCATACCCCTCCTCCCTGATCAGACTCCGCTTTCCGCCTTTCGCCTTTCACCTTTCGCCTTTTTCACGGCATCACAAACTCGTGCTCCGGGTGCCGCACCGTGAGCACCGGGCACGGCGCGTTCCGCACCACCCGCTCCGCCGTGCTCCCCAGCAGGATATGGCTCAACCCGCTCCGCCCGTGCGTCCCCATGACGATCAGGTCCACGTCCATCTCCCGCGCGACCCCGACGATCTCCTCGTGCGGCCTCCCGTGCCGGGTGAGATGGATGACCTCCAGCCCCTTCCCGGAGTTCTCCGGCAGGGCCCCCTTCATCTCCTCGGCCACCCCCCGCTCGATCTCCTCGCGGAGGCCCCCGTCTCCCGGCCCCACCTCCTCTGAGGCCATCGGTGGCGTCGGGCCTTCCATCACGTGGAGGAGATAGATCCGCGCCCGGTACTCCTCGGCAAAGGACGCCGCGTAGCGCGCCGCATTCCGCGACGGGGCGGAGAAGTCGGTGGGCAGCAGGATCTTTTTGAGCTGAATCATGGATAGAGCCCCCTCGTCCGGCTCGCCTCGGCCACGCGGGAGACCGCCAGCATGTAGGCCGCCGTGCGCATGTCCACCCGCTCGCGCAGGTGAATGTCCAGCACCTCCGCGAAACTGCGGGTCATGATCCCCTTGAGCTTGCCGTTGACCTCCTCCTCCGTCCAGAAATACTCCTGGATGCCCTGCACCCACTCGAAGTAGGAGACCGTCACCCCGCCCGCGTTGGCCAGCACGTCCGGGATCAGGAAGACGTTTCGCTCAGCTAAGATGCGGTCTGCGGCGGGCGTGGTCGGCCCGTTGGCCCCTTCGGCCACGATGCGCGCCCGGATGGTCTGCGCGTTGGCCTCCGTGATCTGGTTCTCCAGCGCCGCCGGGATGAGGACGTCGCACTTCGTCGCCAGCAGTTCGGCGTTGGTGATCCTGTCGGAGTCCTTGTAGCCCACGACCGTCCCGGCCTCCCGCTTGTGAGCGGAGACCGCCTTCAGGTCGAGGCCCTTCGGGTTGTAGATGGCCCCGCCCGAGTCGCTCACGGCCACGACCCTGGACCCGTAGTCCAGCATCAAACGCGCGGCGATGGCCCCCACGTTCCCGAACCCCTGCACGGCCACGGCCGCGCCGTCCAGCGGGAGACCCAGGTGCCTGGCCGCGTCCGAGATCGTGAACACGCACCCCCGCCCCGTGGCCTCCTCGCGCCCCCGCGACCCCCCCACCGACAGCGGTTTGCCCGTCACCACCCCCGGCACGGAGTGGCCCACGCGCATGCTGTAGGTGTCCATGATCCAGGCCATCGTCTGGGCGTCCGTGTACACGTCCGGCGCAGGGATGTCCCGGTCCGGCCCGATCAAAATGAACAACTCCGAGGTGTAGCGCCGGGTCATCCGCTCCAGCTCCCTGACCGACATGGCCTTCGGGTTGCAGACCACGCCCCCCTTGGCCCCCCCGAACGGGATGTCCACCACCGCGCACTTCCAGGTCATCCACATCGCCAGCGCCTTCACCTCGTCTAAGGTCACGCCGGGGTGATACCGGATGCCCCCCTTGCCCGGCCCGCGAGCTAAGTTGTGCTGCACCCGGTAGCCCGTGAAGACCTCCTCCCGGCCGTCGTCCATCCGGATGGGGATGGAGACGATCAGGACCCGCTTGGGGTTGCGCAGCCGCTGATGGATCCCCCGGTCTAACTTCAAACGCCCTGCCACGCCATCTAATTGCTGAAGGGCCATCTCCCACGGATTGGCCTCTCCCACCCCCACCCCCTGACCCTGTGCGACGGGCATAATCACTCCTTCAGATGCGGTTTTATTCTGGATTCTGGGTTCTGGTCTTTATATTCTGCCTTCCGAACGGCAGCGGATACCGCCGAGACCAGCGCCGGCGGGTGGATGGGCAGCACAAAATAATGGAGCGCGCCCCCCTCAAAGACATCGCCCCGGACCTCGGCGGAGTTGTCCTCGGACAGCACGATCACCGGCATCTTGGGCCGGAGGCGCTTCAGGATCGGCAGCGTCTCTAAGCCGCTCATGCCGCCTAAGTCCAGGGTGATCACGGCTAAGTCATAGTCCTCGTCTAACACGGCCTTGAGCAACTCCCCGCTTCGCGAAACCGTCCGAATGCCCTCCCCCACGCCCTCCAGGATGTGAGCCACAAAGCGCCGAAGGGCATCGTCGTTGCTGGCAATGATGATCCTCATGGCGATCCCTTTCCACATTCGGTCGCGCTCAACAGCGCCCGCGCGCTAGCTACCGCCCGGCGCCCCCCACCGCTCGCACCACCTGCATCAGGTCCGAGGGATCGACGGGCTTCACGAAGTGATAAAAAACCCCGATCTCGGCGATCCGCCGGCCCACCTCCATCGACGTGTCTGAGGAGAGCATGATGATCGGAACCTTGGGCCGGATCTGCTTCAGGATGGGAAGCGCCTCCACCCCGTCCATCCCCACCAGATCGACGTCCACCACCACGGCGTCGGCCTCCCCGTCGATGGCCCACTGGATCAGCTCACTGCTCCGGGGCGTCGTCCTCACGTGATTGGAAGACCTGCCCAGCAGGTCTGCCAGCGACCTCCTTAACTCCCCATCGCTGCTCGCTACGATAATGTCCATTTTGGAAACCTGAATCCAGGCCCTATCCTCGCCCTCACCCCGACTTCATCTCCCCTCTCGACGTTGGACACCCATTCCCCCTGCAAGGCATGTGCCATAAAAAAACCCTCTGCCCCTGCAAGTAAATTAACAGACTGAAAATACAGAAAATAGTCCTTATAGAAGACCATGGATCGGAGGAAGGGGGGGCAGGATGTGGGACACTACTGTCTCTATCGTCGGACAATGGCGTCACAGAAGGGGGTTGTCCTGCCCGCAGGGTTTGCATATATTCCCCCGGTCAACGATCAGTCGATCCTTAAACACAGGAGGTCGTCATGAATCTCTTCTCGCTAAAAGGACAGGTGGCCCTGGTGACCGGCGGAAACCGGGGCATCGGCCGGGGCATCGCAGAGGGCCTGGCCGGCCACGGGGCAAAGATCGTCTGCGCCGCGCGCACCCGGTCGCAGCTCGACGAGGCCGTGGCCGCCATCCGGGCCGCCGGAGGCGAGGCCTGGGCCGTGGAGATGGACCTGGAGGACCTGGCGTCCGCGCAAAGGGCGGTCGAGGCCGCGCTGGACCACGGCGGTCAGGTCGACATCCTGGTCAACAACGCCGGGATGAACATCCGGGAGTCCCTGGAGGAGGTGACGGAGGAACACTACGACCGGATCATGAACGTCAACCTGAAGGGCCTCTACTTCCTGACGCAGGCCGTGGCCCGGCGCATGATCCCGCGCCGGCAGGGCAAGATCATCAACATCGGGTCCCTGACGACCGGCATCGCCCTCCCCAAGGTCTCCGTCTACGCCTGCACCAAAGGGGCCGTGGGGCAGTTCACGAAGGCCCTGGCCGTGGAGCTGGGGCCTCACAACATCCAGGTGAACGCCATCTGCCCCGGCTTCGTGGTGACCCCGCTGACGGAGAAGCTCTGGGCCAACCCCACGATGCGGGCCTGGGGCGAAGGCAGGCTCCCCCTCGGCCGCCTCGCGGAGCCGTCGGACATGGCCGGGACCGCGGTCTTCCTGGCCTCCGCGGCATCCGACTACGTGACGGGGCAGGTGATCTACGTGGACGGGGGCTACATGGCCGGGGAGTCCTGGCCCCTCCCACCCCCCAAATAGGGCGCGGACCCGCTCCCTGTTTTGTGAAACAACTGTTGACATCAGGAAAATTTTATTATAAGTTGGTAAGACAACTTTCCACCCTTCCCGGATATTTCATGCCTGTCCCCCCCCACGCCAAATATCTCATCATCGGCGCCGGCGTCCACGGCCTGAGCGCCGCCTACCACCTCGCCCTGGGGCTGAAGACGCGCAGGAGAGGCAGCGGCGCGGACATCCTCGTCGTCGACAAAAAGGGGGTCGCCGCCGGGGCCTCGGGCATCGCCTGCGGCGTGATCCGCAACAACTACTACCAGCCCGCCATGCGCGCCCTGATGGCCCACAGCGTGGAGGTCTGGGAGAGCGACCCGGAGGCCTTCAGCTATCACCCCGTGGGCTACATGCAGATCAGCCCCGAGGGGATGCGCCAGGACGTGGCCAGCATCGCCAGACAACAGGGGGAGATCGGCTACACCTCCGAGTTCATCGAGGGGGAGGCCGACTGCCTGAAATACATGAAGGGCCTCTTCCACGACTGGCAGGCCAGGGGCATCACCTCGGTCCTGCACGAGAAGAAGGGGGGCTACGCCAACAACCGGGCGTCGATGGAGGGCCTGGCGGCCAAGGCCCACAGCCAGGGCGTGCGCATTACGACCGGCGTCCGCGTCACCGGCTTCCGCTACGCCGGGGACGCCGTCTCCGCCGTGGTCACCGACCAGGGCGTCATCCAGACCGACTGCGTCGTGGTCGGCGCCGGGCCCTGGATCAAGACCTTATGGGACATGCTCGACCTGCCCAAAACCGTCAGCATCCAGGGCCGCGACGGCAAAATGCACCCCAACATCCGGATGTGGACCTACTGGCGCCTGGAGGAGGGCACGCTCGGCGTGGACCCCGACTTCCAGAAGACCAACGACGGAAGGATGCCCCCCGTCCTCCACGTGGACACCGACGCCCCCCTCTACTCGGACATCGACGGCTCCCTGATCACAGACAAACTTTGGGGCATCTACTACAAGCCCGACTTCTGCTTCGGCGGCGTCCAGGGGGGCGGCATGCCCTATAAAATCGAGACCGACCCCGACGAGGTGAGGGTGGACCCCTACGGCCCCGAGGCCTCCGAACTGGTCGGCATCCCCGACCCGGAGACCTTCGTCCAGCTCCCCTGGGACAGGCGCGTGGCCCGCGTCTTCTGCACCCTGTTCCGCAACCGGGAGGAGGAGACCGACGCCGGGGCCTTCCTCACCTCCGACTGCCGCGGCAACCTCCGGCGCATCCACGAAGAGTTCTCGAAGGCGCACCGGGGCCTGCACCTCCGGCACGGCGCCGAGCCGGAGATGATCTGGTTCAAGAAGGGGCCGGACGGGAAACCCGCCGGGGGTTACAGCAAGCCCTACTGCTACCACATCGACCAGTTCGAGTCCCTCCGTCCCGTGGTCCAGAAGGTCATCGAATACGCCCGCGCCATGGGCATCGACATGATCCAGGGCGACCACGAGGACTCCCCCGGCCAGCTCGAATTGAACTTCATGTTCGACGAGGCCCTGCGCACCTGCGACCGCCTGACCACCTACCGTCAGATCTGCGCCCAGGTGGCGCGGGAGTTCGACCTGATCGCCTGCTTCATGTGCAAGCCCTTCATGGGCGTCTCCGCCTCCGGCTGCCACCACAACATCTCCCTCTGGCGCGGCGGCGAGGACGCCGTCAACCCCCTCAAGCAGGACCCCCTCCCCGGCCTGGAGGGCCCCTTTACCTACCGCCGGGGCGGTGAGAACGCCTTCCTGCCCCTCCCCGACCAGGCCAAGCCGGGGCCTGTCGGCCTCAACTGCATCGGCGGCATCATAGACCATTTGTCCGCCCTCACGGCCATCGGCTGTTCCACCGTCAACTCCTACCGCCGGCTCTGGGACACCGGCTTCTGGGCCCCCGTCTACGCCGACTGGGGCTACCAGAACCGCACCTGCGGCCTGCGCGTCTCCGCTAAGGGCCGGTTCGAGTACCGCGCCGTGGACGCGATGGTGAACCCCTACCTGATGGCCTCGGCCCTGCTCAGGACCTTCGACGACGGCATCCGCCGGAACCTCGACCCCGGCGAGCCGGAGCAGCGCAACATCTACCAGGCCCTGGAGGAGGGCAAACAGGTCAAGAAGCTCCCCATGTCCCTCGGCGAGGCCCTCGACCGTCTGGAGCAGGACGAGGTCGTCAAATCCGCCCTCCCCGGCGAGATGTACCGGGTGTTCACGCACTACAAGCGCGACGAGTGGGAGCGCTTCCTGGCCACCGTCACCGAGTGGGACCTGGAAAATTATCTGGATTGTCTGCCATAAACGGCAAACGTAAAATGGCAAACGGCCCCCACTCTCCCCCTATCGCCGGAGACCAGGCTATTCCCCCCTCCCTCCCCCACTTGTGGGGGGAGGGAGGGGGCACAAGCTTTTCTACAGCACAGGGGGAGGGTAGGGGGCTGTCACGCCTCACGCCTCACGCCTCACGCCTTATAGAGGAGTCTCTTCCCATGTGCGGCATCGCCGGCATCATCTACCGGGGGAGGACCAGCAACATCGGCGGCGAAATGACCGCGATGCTCCAGTCCATGAAACATCGCGGGCCGGACTCCACCGGCTACGCCGTCTACGGGCCGCCCGCTCAGGACGAATTCGTCGTCCGCTTCAAGGTCGCCGAGCAGGAGGACATGCGCAAAGGCTTTGAGATCCACCGCCAGGTGAAGGAGCGCCGGGCGGAGGTCGACGCCCGCATCCAGTCCCTGGGCGGCCAGATCGTCTCGGCGGAGGAGGCCACCGACTACGCCTTCCGCTACCGGGTCAAATACCAGGGCGACCTCCGGCGCTTCTCGGACTACATCGAGGACGTGGAGGGCGCCGAGATCCTGTCCATCGGCGCGTCCCTGGAGCTGATCAAGGACCTCGGCGACGCCAGCCGGGTGTCCGGGCAGTACAGACTCAACCCGTTCGTCGGGACCCACGCCATCGGCCACGTCCGCATGGCCACCGAGTCCGACGTGGACATCTGCTCCGCGCATCCCTTCTGGGCCTACCCCTTCAGCGATGTCTCGGTCGTCCACAACGGCCAGCTCACCAACTACTGGACCAAACGCCGGGACCTGGAGCGCAGGGGCCTGCGCTTCGTGTCCAACTGCGACTCCGAGCTGATCGCCGTCTACCTGGCCGACAGGATCGAGAGCGGCCAATCGCTCGAAGACGCCATGCGACAGTCCGTGGAGGAACTCGACGGCGTCTTCACCTACGTCGTGGCCACCGCCGAGGGCCTCGGCATGGCCAAGGACGTCATGGCAGCCAAGCCGATGGTCCTCTACGAGGGGGACGACTGCGTCGCCCTGGCCTCCGAGGAGGTGGCCATCCGGAACGTCTTCCCCCAGGAGATCGAGACGTATGACCCCTACGACGGGGAGGTGCGCGTATGGCGGAACTGACCCGAACGCAGGAGCCGAAGCGGAAGGGGCTGGACCAGGAGCGGCTCTCGGGGCGCGGATTGCTGACCTTCTTCTCCCCCGAAGAGGAGGAGAACTTCACCTGCCCCGACGCCTTCGAGATCGACTTCAGCCGGCAGGCCGAGTTCGACGCCGTGCAGATGGACCCCTCCGCCATCAACCGGAAGATCCGCGAGTTGATGAGAGAGGGCTACGGCGACATCAGGGTCCACAACCCCCAGGCCCGGCACGCCCTCGGCGTGGGCATCCTCAACCGCCTCCAGCTCACCTTTGAGGGCAGCCTCGGCTACTTCGGCTGCGGCCTGATCGACGGCCCCAACGTCCGCATCAAAGGCCGCGTCGGCTGGTCCTGCGCGGAGAACATGATGGCCGGCACGGTGGTGGTCGACAAGAACGCCGGCTCCTCCTTCGGCGCGGCCCTGCGCGGCGGCGACCTGGTCTGCAGGGGCGATATGGGGGGTCGCACCGGCATCGACATGAAGGGCGGCACCATCCTCGTCGGGGGCCGCACCGGCGCCTTCTCCGGGTTCATGATGCAGCGCGGACGCATGGTCATCCTGGGCGACGCGGGCAAGAACCTGGGCGACTCGATGTACGACGGCGTTATCTACGTGGGCGGCCAGATCGCCTCGCTCGGCGTGGACGCCATCCCCGCCGAAATGACCGACCTGGACGTGGCCTGGCTCACCCGCAAGCTCCGGATGTACGGCCTCGACGCCCCCGCCCGGAACATGCAGAAGATCGTCGCCGGAAAGCAGCTCTGGAACTACGACAACCTGGAGCCCGCCGAGAAGAAGATCGTGCTTTAAACGTGAGACGCAAAGCGCAAAGCGCAAGGCGCATAGCGTTAAAGACTGTGGGTTTTACGCTTTGCGCTCTGCGCTCTGCGCTCTGCCATTTAAGGAGAAGTCGCCATGGCGACCCGCACCCAAAAATCCGCCAACGGCCGCCCGAAACGAAATAAGAGCATCCTCGGCCAGAACTTCCTGTTCACGCCCCAGGTCATCGACGACATCCACATCAAGGCCGAGCTGGGCCGCTACCGCATGCGCGGGATGGCCATCTTCAAGAAGATCCCCTCCTGGGACAACCTCACCTTCCTGCCCGGCACCCTCACCCGCTTCGTGATCGAGGGCTACCGCGAGAAGTGCGAGACAAAGACGGTGATCGGCCCCCGCGCCAGGCGACCCCTCGTGCTCGACATCCCCGTCTACATCACCGGCATGAGCTTCGGGGCCCTCTCCTACGAGGCCAAGGTCGCCCTGGCGCGCGGCGCCACGATGGCCGGCACGGCCACCTGCTCCGGCGAGGGGGGCATGATCCCCGACGAGCGCCGCTACTCGTCTAAGTGGTTCTACCAGTGCATCCAGTCCCGCTACGGGTTCAACCCCCACCACCTCCGCCTGGCTGACGCCTGCGAGGTCTTCATCGGCCAGGGCTGCAAGGTCGGCCTGGGTGGCCACCTGATGGGCCAGAAGGTCACCGACCAGGTGGCCGAGATGCGCTCCCTGCCCGCCGGAATCGACCAGCGCTCCCCGGCGCGCCACCCCGACTGGCTGGGCCCCGACGACCTGGCCCTCAAGATCGACGAACTCCGAGAGGCCACGGGCGGGGAGATCCCCATCCAGCTCAAACTGGGCGCTGCGCGCGTCTACGACGACGTGCGCATGGCCGCCAAGACCGGCCCGGACAGCATCTACATCGACGGCATGGAGGGCTCCACCGGCGCCGGCCCCCACGTCGCCACCGAGGAGACGGGCATCCCCGGCATCGCCGCCATCCGCCAGGCCCGCAAGGCCCTCGAAGACGTCGGCAAGTCGGGCGACATCTCCCTGGTCTACGCCGGAGGCATCCGCAACGGCGGGGACGTGGCCAAGGCCCTGGCCCTGGGCGCCGACGCCGTGGCCATCGGCACCGCGGCCCTGATCGCCCTCAACTGCAACAAGGACATCCCGGAGGCCGACTACGAGGGTACCATCGGCGTGCAGGCCGGCCACTGCTACCACTGCCACACCGGGCGCTGTCCGGTGGGCATCACCACCCAGGACCCCGAGCTGCGCAGGCGTCTCAACCCCGACGAGGCCGCCGGGCGGGTCTACAACTTCCTCCATACTCTCACGATGGAGTGCCAGATGATGGCCCGCGCCTGCGGCAAGACCAACATCCACTCCCTGGAGCCGGAGGACCTGGCCGCCCTCACGATGGAGGCCTCGGCCATGGCGATGGTCCCCCTGGCCGGCACGCAGTACACGGTCGGACGCCCGGACATGACACGATATTGAAACAGACCTAACCCCCTCGATCCCCCTTCCCCAGAGGAGGGCGGGGGTCGCGACCTCATGGGAGCGACAGGTGGGGTGGAGGGGGAAGACACAGCCTTTCCTCTCTCCAGAAAAAGGACCAGGGGAAGGACCTCCCCTCTCCCTTTGGGAGGGCAGGGGTCGCGACCTCATGGGAGCGACAGGTGGGGTGGTGGGCAGGGGGAGGGGTCTTCACCACAACGAAGACACCCATGCCATCAGATACAGACCCCCCTGGGGGTCTCCACAAGAAGACCAACTGGTGGGGCGCCTTCGTGATCGGCCTGGCGGGCACGATCCTGGTCACCGGCGTCGCCCCGTTCGCCGTGCAGAGTGTTGGCGCGGCCTCCATCCCACTCTTCTTCTTCGTCACGGGCGCGGGCGTCATCCTCTGCTTCTGCCTGGCCGAGCTGGCAGCCGCGATGCCCGACCGGACCGGCGGCATGCCCTCCTACGCTTACGAGACCTTCAGGGGCCTCGGGCCGGGCGTCGCCCGGCACATCGGCGGCATCTCCGCCTGGGGCTACGGCCTCGGCTGGTTCCCTGTGGCGCCCATCAACATGATCCTCGCCGCCCGCTACATCGCCACCCTCTGGGGCATCCCGCTGGGGCAGGAGTTCACCCCCATCAGCGCGCCGATCAACGAGACGGTCATCTGGATCTCCGTCGCCGGACTGCTCCTCCTGTTCATCCCCTGCTACCTGGGCATCCGGCTCGGAGCGGGGTTTGCGACCCTGTTCGGCGTCGTCTCGATGGTCCCCCTGACCCTCCTCGTCTTCCTCCCCTTCTTCAAGCCGGAGACGCTCCACTGGAGCAACGTCTCCGGGTTCCCCCTCGCCGACCCGACCGTTCGGGTCGCCGTTCGAGATCTACATCTTCTCGAACATGGGCTACCTGCTCTGCGTCTCCCTGGCCCTGATCGGCTACTTCCTGTATCGCCACCGGCGCCCCGACCTGAAGCGCCCCGTGCGCATGCCCGGCTTCCTGAGCTACGTCGCCCTGGGCATCGGCCTCTTCTTCGGGTTCGTCTGGATCTACGGCGGCTACCACGCCTCCGACATCGCCGTGGCCGCCGGCAAGCGGAGTAGGGGCGCAGCATGCTGCGCCCCTACTGATCGCTTCTTTATAGGAGATCCTATGGCTAATAAACCCGACCTCGACCACTTCCTCACCACCGACGGCCTGGACTCCCGGCGGGAGAAGGAGATCGGCCAGCACATCGGCTACCGCTACGACGTCAACCTCCTCCCCGACTACACCCGCCTCACCCCGTTCTTGAAGAAATACATCGAGGTGATGGGATGGGAGGACCTCAACTGGCTGGAGGACGTGCACCTCGGCTACGAGGAGGGCCGGCCCGCCGTGTTCGACCGCAACATCAACGGATGGGTCACGGTCCCGGAGGGGATCGCACTGCCCGACAACCAGCAGGACCGCGACATGCTCGCCCGCGAGCTGCTGGTCAAGTTCCAGATGTCCCGGCGCCACCCCCTGCTCCAACTCAAGGAGATTTACGGGAAGTAGGGGCGAGGCATTCTGCGAATGCCTCGCCCCCACCTGACCCCTACGGAGAACCTCATGGCCTTCGACCCCCTGGCCCAGCGCCGCATCCTGGGCCGATTTGCGACCGGCGTGACCGTGGTGACCACGCGCCAGGACGACCTCCTTCACGGGATGACGGCCAACGCGGTCACATCCCTGTCTCTCACCCCCCCTCTCATCCTGGTCGCCGTGGACCGCCGCAGCCTCATGCACGGCTACCTGACGCAGAACAGGCGCTTTGCGGTGAACGTGCTGAGGGCCGACCAGGAGGCCCTCTCGCGCCGGTTCGCGGCCACCGGCCCGAAGGACTTCTCCGACCTCAACCTGACGACCGCCGCCACCGGGTCGCCGATCCTCGCCGACGCGATAGCGTTCGTGGACTGCCGGGTGGTCGAGATCCTGCCGGGCGGCGATCACGACATCTTCATCGGCGAGATCGTGGCGGGCGACGCCCGCGAGGGCCGCCCCCTCATCTTCTACGAGGGGAAGTACGCCCGGCTCGCGGAGCCGGGTGGGTGAGTGTCTATGAAATAGGCAAAAAGAGAAGGGGCGCGATGCATCGCGCCCCTCTTTTTATGGCCAGGCCCTACCCGCGCGATAATCACGCTTTCATGCCCTCTCCCGCTCATCCGGCAACTCATCCCCAAGAAACACATTCAGGCCGCGCGGCGAGGCATGGAGGTAGACCGCCTCGACGGCCTCCATAAACCGCTCCTCGCCCCGCCAGAACGGAAAGTTCCCCAGCCGCTTGACCAGGCTTGCCGGCGCAGGCGGAACCCGGACCTCCCCCAGCAGGCCGTCCGGCAGGCCGGCGCCCTCCCAGAAGACAGGGACATCCGGGACCAGCGGCTCCTTCGGCGGGGGCATCCCCTTTTCTGCGGCGGGGCTGGATCTCCCACGGCCCTTCCTGGGGGCCTCCTTTTTGCCGGAAGCGCCGAGGCGTTCGACCAGGCCCTCCCGGCTCAGGCCCCGCAGCTTGAAGATGAGAAACGGGTCGCGGTCGAACTCCTCGCCCAGCAGGTAGTAGACCGCCGCGATATGCTTGCAGGGGTTCGACCAGTCCGGGCAGGAACAGTCGGTCTTCAGGTCCCGAAGCCTTTCGGGGAACAGCGACAGCCCGGCCTTCCCAAACGCCTGTTCGATGTCCTGGGGCATCTCCCCGGCCAGCAGCTTTGCCGCAAACACGGCCTGACCGGACAGGGCCTTGATCAGCTTCCCCCAGCCCGCATCCGGGATGGGCTTCACCTCGATCACCACGTCGTAGGGCCTGGGCCGGGAGCCCTGGACCTTCGCCTTGACCCGCCCCTTGTCGACCGCGATGGACAGCACCTGGCCGCCGCGGGCGTAGGACCGGCCCCGCCCCAACCTCGCGCCGATGTGGAAACTCTCCAGCACGCCGATCCACCTTTTGGCCCACCAGCTCTCCCCGAACGCCCCGCGTCCGGACTGCGCCTTGATGCCCCCTTTGACGGCGCGGGGCCTGGAGGGCTTGAAATATTCGTAATAGCCCCATCTGCTCATCTCACGATTCTCCGTTCAAACGTTTGAACGTTTCAACGTTTCAACGTTCAAACGTTATTCCCCCACAGCCTCTCTGCGCAACGCAAAGAGGTCCTTGAGTTCGGCGGTCGAAAGCTCCGTCAACCACCCCTCTCCCGTGCCGACCACCTTTTCGGCGACCTCCTTCTTCCGCTCGATCATCTCGTCGATCCGTTCCTCAAACGTGCCCGCGCACAGGAACTTGTGGACCTGAACGTTCCGGGTCTGGCCGATCCGGAAGGCCCGGTCCGTCGCCTGGTTCTCCACCGCCGGGTTCCACCAGCGGTCGAAGTGGAAGACGTGGTTGGCGCGCGTCAGGTTCAGGCCCGTGCCCCCGGCCTTGAGCGACAGGAGGAAGATGCGCGGTCCGTCCCCGTCCGCCTGGAAGCGCTCCACCATGCGGTCCCGCCGCCGCTTGGGCACGGCCCCGTGCAGGAACAGCGCCTCCTGCCCGAACATCTCCTGCAGGTGCCGCCGAAGAATCTCGCCCATCTCCGCGAACTGCGAGAACACCAGCGCCCGGTCCCCCACCCCCAGAACCTCCTCCAGCATCTCCGTCAGCCGGGCCAGCTTGCCCGACCGGCCCGGAATCGCGGAGTTGTCCCCCAGAAACTGCGCCGGGTGGTTGCAGACCTGCTTGAGCTTCGACAGCGTGGCCAGCACCACGCCCCGGCGCTGGATGCCCTCGGCCCCCTCCAGCGCCCGGACCGCCTCCTCCGTCACGGCGGCGTAGAGCGACGCCTGCTCCCGCGTCAGCGTGCAGTAGACCTTCATCTCCAGCTTTTCGGGCAGGTCGGCGATGATGGAGCGATCCGTCTTGAGCCGCCTCAGGATGAACGGCCCGGTCAGGCGCTTCAGCCGCCCCATCGCCTCCGGGTCGCGACCGGCCTGGATGGGGATAAAGAAGGTCCGTTTGAACTCGGCCCGACTGCCTAAGAGCCCGGGATTGAGGAACTCCACGAGGGACCAGAGGTCGCCCACGTGGTTCTCGACGGGCGTGCCCGTGAGCGCCACGCGGTAGTCCGCCCTCAGCGCCCGCGCGGCCTTCGCCTGTTTGGTCTCCGGGTTCTTGACGTTCTGCGCCTCGTCCAAGATCACGCCGGACCAGGCGACCTCCTTCAGGATGTCGAAGTCCCGGTGCAAAAGCGCGTAGCTGGAGATGACGATAGCCTGTTTCTGGGCCTCCTTTTTGAAAGATGGGCCTTTCGCCCTGGTAATCCCGTGATGGACCAGGACGGGCAGGCCCGGCGTGAAGCGGGCGGCCTCCTTCTGCCAGTTGCCCACCACGGAGGTCGGGCAGACCAGCAAAACCGGACGCCTGCGACGGATAGATAATCCGTTGCCGTTCGCCTCCCAATCCCTCTGAATCAGCGCCAGGGCCTGAATGGTCTTGCCCAGGCCCATGTCGTCCGCCAGACACGCCCCCAGCCCCCACCGCCGCAGGAAATTCAGCCACGAATAGCCACGAGCCTGATAGGGCCTCAGCGTCCCCTGGAACCCCTCCGGCGCAGAGATCTCCTCGAAGGACGCGCGCCCGTCCAGCTGCTCCAGCAGGTCCGCGACCCAGCCCGTGGCCCTGACCCCCTCGAAGGCGATCCCGCCCGGCGTCCCCCCCTCCGCGCCCAGGGCCATCCGGACGACCTCGTGCGCGGGGACCTGGCCTGCGGCCTTCCGTCGCCAGAAGTCGAGCGCGGCCTGGATCTCCTCGGCGCTCACCTGCACCCACTGGCCGCGCACCCGGACCAGGGAGGACTTGAGCCTTGCCAGCGCTCGGAGCTCCTCAAGCGAGAGTCTTTCGCCCCCCAGCGCGATCTCCCAGTCGACCTGTACGACCTGGTCGAGGGACAGCCCGCCTCCTGCCGACATCGCAGGGGCCTTCACACTGGCGCGGGCGGTCAGGCGGAGCTTCGTCCCCTTGCGCGTCCACCACGCCGGCAGCATCACCCCGAAACCCGTCTGCTCCAACGCCTGTGCCTTCTCGGTCAAAAATTCGTGCGCCCCGTCCGCATCCAGCGCATAGCCGCCCGGCGCGGATGCCTTCAGGCTGGCCTCGATGCGCGGGCAGATCCCGGAGGCCTGGCCCAGCGACAGGAGCAGGTGTTCCTGCGCCCGGAACCCGGCGCGCTTGAGGACCGACCGGCCCCTAACGCCCCACGCCTCCTCCGCCGGGATGAGCAGGCTGGGGTCGTTTGCGGCCTGCAGCAGGTAGCGGACGCGCCAGGCGTCTCCATCCCCCTCGGGCTCCTCCAGGCGGAAGCAGAGGCGGAACGGGGCAGAGGTCCAGACGGAGATCGGGCGTTGCCACTCCAGGGTCTGGGCCGCAAACTGCGCCAGCGCCTCCCCGTCCCCCTCCATCCTGCCGTCGGGGGACCTCAGGGCGTGCATCCACTGGTCGTGGAGACTGGCGAACGCCGGGGCCTTCTTTCCACGCGGGCGTCCCCGCCGGAGGGGTTCGGGCGCTGTCAAAACGGGGGTGCGGACGAGGTGATCCACCATCCCGGCCACGAAATCGGACAGCAGCGAGGCCGCCGGCGTCTCAGGCGGCGCGTCAGCCGACGCGCTCAGCGCCCGGCAGGCGTGCGGCACGGCCCTCACAAGAGTTGCCAGCCGGTCCACCTCCGGCCCGGAGAAGACCGGTTGCCAGCGCGCCCGGTACCCGTCCTCCCCCTCGATCACGCCGGGGAGAAACTGCTGCCTGGCCACCAGCGTCCCGGCGAACTGGAGGGCCGTCGCCCAGAACGCCAGGTCTTTTCCGACGATCACGCCAGGCGCCAGGGTCTGCCTGCCCGCGCAGGCGCAGAGGAGTTCGATCGCCTGCGGCCGGGGCAGACCCAGGGCCGTGACCGTCCAGGGCATCAGCGCGGCCTCCGCGCCGGGTTCGGGGGGCTCGGCGATCAGCGGGCTGGACCCCGCCGGCCTCCCCTGAAACGTGGGCAGCCACGCCGTCACGGGGGAAGGCCGTTCGGTCGCCCGCGCCTCGATCCCCACCTGTTCCAGTGCCGCCCTCAGCCCCTCCGTCCCGGCGTCGAACGGAAGGCGCTCCGGGCGGGGGACCTTCGGCCTCCGCCCGCGTCGCCCGGGGGGCGCGGCCCCTGACTGCGCCGGGGTTTCGCCCCACAGCAGGAGCCGGCCGTCACAGATTCCGGCATGAAGAACAATCATCGCCTCACTCCTCGGCCTCCAGCCGATCAGCCAGCGCGCATAGCCATTTTAAAAAGGCCCCAACCTGAGCTTCAAACGAATGCCATACGGCCGGGTAGTTTGCCACGAGTTGTTCCACCCTCCAGGCGCCTCAGGCGTTCCAGTTCGATCTCAATGTCCGTCGCCAGCTCACGCATCTCGCTGCTGGACGCCTCTCGCATAGACCCGTTCTCCGGTTGTGAGCACGCACTGCCGAAAATGGGGATCGAGGTCCTCCAGCGGCTTCAGGTCCACCCAGAGATGCGTCAGGCGATTGACCGCTGCCAGAGCGGCAAAATAGTCGCCGTAGTGGTCGGGCGTCAGCTGCCCGAAGAGCCACTGGGCGACCTCGATGCCCAGCGAGTGCGGCGTCACGTCCACCAGAATCGCCTCGATCGGCTCCCCCGCGATCAGCGCGGCCTGGACGCCCGCGCCGAGCGCCACCGCCTCATCGGGGTTGACCTCCACCATCGGCTCCAGCCCGACGTGTTCGGCGACCATCTCCCACACCAGGGGGATGCGGGTGGACCCCCCGAAACGCCCGCAGCTCGGCGAGCACGGCTGCGACCTCCTGCTTGGTGGCAAACGTCCGCATAAACGTCGCGTAGACCCGCATCTCCAGCTCAGGATGCCGCTCCAGCAACTTCGGGAGCTGCGTCTCAAGAGTCTCTATGAGCTCTTCATCTGTCAACCGGGACATCCAGTTGCTTGACAAAGGCCTGATGTTCAGGCGTCCCGATCCCCTTCTGAAGCTCGGCCAGCACCCCGGCCAGGTCCCCCTCGAGCAGCGCCCCTGCCGCCAGCCAAAGGCCCGGAAGGATACGGCTGTGAAGCACCCCCCGGCCGTCCGTGGACATCGACACATAACGCTCATCGCGCAGTTCAAACCAGTCCACCCGACCCTCATAGACCTGCCACACGAGGTACTCCGGCACCCCGTTGCGGCGATACACGTTCAGCTTGGCGTGCAGGTCGATCGCCGCGCTGCTCCCCGCCACCTCCGCGACGAGTTCCGGCGGCCCTTCCACATAGTCGTCCTCGCTGATCCGAGAGCGCCCCCCCGCTGCTGGCTCCAGGCGCAAAAAGGCGTCTGGCTGGACTTCGTTATCCATATCCAGACGGATAGTTGTGTTGTCATAGAGTTCGACACCCGGCGTCGAGGCGCAGTAAGCACACAGCCACGTCATCATCTGTGCATGCGGCTTGCCGTGAGTTGCTTTCACAGGCGATGGCATATAGACCTCCCCCTCAATCAGCTCCGCCTTCTTAACCCCGGGCATCGCGTCATACCGCCGCTCGAACTCCGTGCGCGTCAGCCGGTCTCCGTTCTCCAGGGGCGGCGCCCGCCTCGCTGTCTTATCCGCACACCGTTCCACCGAACGAACCTCCACGGCGCTCATTTGGTCTCTACCTCCTGACTCACGCAAAGCGCAAAGCGCAAAGCGCAAAGCGACAAGACCAAGGGTTTCTACGCCATGCGCTATGCGCCATGCGCCATGCGCCATGCGAATAGTCCATCGTCCATCGTCCTATAATATATCTCTTTTCCTCAGCTGCCGCACGAAAAAAATACCCCCTGAGGGGGGATCCAGACTCGCGTCATCTCGGATGGATTTAGGATTGTCTCCTCTGAAAGAAAGCGGTATATTATACCATCAGTCACACATACGATTCACCTCATGAAGCCGGGAAGGGTGCAGGACGAGCAGGTCGCGTTCTGGGACGAGGCGCTGGACGCCTGGACGGGTGATCAATGAAATCAGAACTGGACGGGTAATCAATGAAATCAGAAGACGAAACGGCTATTCCCCAGGAATGGCTGGAGGAATTTGAGGCCGCGGCGCGTCGCCCGCTCGAAGTGCGCTTCCGGTATGCCTTCATCCGCACCTATAAGCCGGTGCTCGATGACGCGCCCTACCGCGCCTTCGACACGATGGAGGACTACCGGCGCTGGTGCGAAGAGAACCTGCCGGACTGGCTGGGCTATGGCCGCGTTTGAGTATCGTCAGGCGCAGGAGATCCGCGACGCCCTCGCCCGTCACGGCGTCCGCTACCTGTTCATCGGCAGGGCAGGGGCGATCTTGCTGGGCTTCCCGGACACCACCCAGGACGCGGACCTGTTCGTGGAGCGTTCGCCGGACAACTGCCGCGAACTGGTCACAGCGCTGCGCGAACTGGGATTCGCGCTGACCAACGATCAGGCAGGCGAGGTCGAGCGCGGCAAGGACTTCGTCCAGCTCAAGAACGGCCCGTTCGACCTGGACCTCGTCTTTGCCCCGGACGGGATCGAGCAATTCGAGGACGCCTGGCGGCGGCGCGTCGAGGTCGAGGGATTTCCGGTGTGTCACATCGACGACATCATTGCGAGCAAGGCCGCCGCCAACCGGGTCAAAGACCGCGAGTCGTTGCCGCGTCTGCGTTCGTTCCGCGAGTATTGGATGCAAACAAGACCACAAGACCACTGACCACGGTTTAACGTTCGAACGTTTCAACGTTTCAACGTTTTAACGTTCTGATGTCTGGGCCTCAGCCTGGGCCGCCTGACGCCGGGCCGCTGCCCGCTCGGCAAAGATGAGGGCCGCGCCCCCGGCCACCCCGCTGACGATCAGAACCCCGAAGATCAGGGCGTTGAGAGAAGGAGGGACGAACGCCATGGCAAAAGAGAGGACGCCCAGGTAGAGGGAGGCCATGTAGATCAGGATGACCGCCTGGCGGTGGGAGAGGCCGATGTGGAGCAGGCGATGGTGGAGGTGATCCCGGTCCGCCACGAACAGCCGCTGCCGCCTGCGGAGCCGCCGGAGGATCGCCACGGCAGTGTCCAGGATGGGGACGCCCAGGGCCGTGATGGGGATGAGCAGGGCCACCGCCGAGGTGCTCTTGGACCCCTTCATGATGCTGATGACACCTAAAAGAAACCCCAGCAGAAGCGCGCCCGTGTCCCCCATGAAGATCCGCGCCGGAAAGAAATTGTAGCGCAGAAATCCCAGCAGGCTGCCGGCCAGGGCCGCGCAGAGCAGGGCCGCCTCTGCCTCGTCCCACCGGATGGAGGTCGCAAAGATGGACAGGACGGCGAACAGACAGACCCCCGCCGCCAGCCCATCCAGCCCGTCGATCAGGTTGACGGCGTTGCAGATGCCCACCAGCCAGAGACAGGTGACCGGCCAGGCCCAGATGCCCAGGTCGAGGTATTGATAGAAGGGGATGTGGACGAGCTGGATCCGGACGCCGGCGTGGATCACGATGAGGGCTGCTGCGGACTGAAAGAGGAACTTGACCCTGGCCGAGGACCCCCTGAGATCGTCGTATAGACCCAGGAGGACGATGACCAGACAGGCCAGGAGAAGGGCGAACAGCGAGGGATAGGCATGAAACTTCGGAGACAGGTAATAGGCCAGGAAAACGCCCGCAACGAAGGCCAGATAGATCGCAATGCCTCCCAGATAGGGGACCGGCCTGCTGTGGATCTTCCGCTCATCCGGCTGGTCGACCGCTTTTATCTTCAGGGCCAGCGCCCGTACCAGAGGCGTGACGATTGAGACCATCCCCAGGGCGCAGAGAAATGTATACAGATATATAGCCATCATTTGTTGAGGAGGGACGCTGTCCCAGAAAGTTCGGCCCTCCAAAGGGAAGGTCGAAATAGGCACGCCTCTGATTCATCTCTAATACCGGCCTAAGATGCAAAATTAATAACCCGTTGTCAACCCCAAAACGCGAACCAGACCGGC
>Ga0156186_1341_pt2 | contig 22306 bp, 23 predicted proteins | sample RifCSPlowO2_12_FD_107839 | JGI IMG/M metagenome (GOLD analysis project Ga0156186, IMG submission 107839) | Candidatus Handelsmanbacteria bacterium RIFCSPLOWO2_12_FULL_64_10
CTGGGTATCCGGCCCGGACGTGGGTCTGCTAAAGCAGGAGGGGGGCCGCTGGCTCCGGCAGGTCAAACACCTGACGCTGGACCTGAGCGGCATCCGGTTCATCGACGAGGGGGGCGTGGCCCTGCTGAAGCGATGGTCGAAGGAAGGGGTGACTCTGCACGGCGCGCCGATGTTCGTGCGCGAGTTGATGTCAGGGCCTCCTCAGGCTGAGAACGAAAAGCCCCCGTGAGCGCCCCGGCGTCACGGGTATCATAGATCGGGAGGGAGGGCTATCATGAAGCCTGTCTTTGTCATTGCTGTAGTGACCATGTCGGTGTCGTCGGCCGCTTTCGGTCAGACGAAGGGCGCCGAGACCGGCGCTGATAGCTTCGCTCTTGCGGTGGTGCAGGCCGTGTTGCAGACGGAGTTCGAGTGTGACCGTGCCCTTATGCAGGGCGACATCTCCAGGCTCGAACACCTGGTGTACGACGGCGCGACGCGCACCGATCCCTCCGGCGCGATGACCGACAAGGCGCAGTGGATTGAAGCCGTCAGGGAGGGCCGCGTCAGGTATGTGTCCATAGAGAGGGAAGATATGAAGGTGCGCATCTTTGGAGGTGTGGCGGTGGTCACGGGCATCGTGGACATCAAATGGCAGGGCAACGGGCGGGACAACGACTCCAGGAACCGATACCTCCGGGTGTATGTGCATCGGCAGGGGCGCTGGCAGCTCGTCGCGCATCAGGCGACCCGCATCGCCCAGCCGTGAGCAAAAGATCGAACGGCGTGGCTCCCATCTTTTTTCTCTGGAGGTCCACTGTGAAGCGTCTGTATGCAGCGTTCGTATGCCTGCTCTGTCTGCAACTTCCGGGTCATCCGTCAGAAATTCAGGCAGAGGACAATAGCGCGCGCCCGCTGACGGACCGCACGTTCGAGCGGACGCCCGCGCGACTGGAGCGGGGGCGGTATCTGGTGGAAGGCGTGGCTCAATGCTTTCATTGCCACTCTGAAATCGACCTGAATGCCCCGGGTGCTCCCCCCCTGCCGGGGAAGAAAGGGAGCGGACGCGCAACCGGGAAGGAGTGGTTGGTCGCACCCAACATTTCGCCCGACCCGGAGACGGGCGCAGGCGCCTGGACCGACGACATGTTCGCCCGCGCCATCCGCGAGGGGATCGGCCACGACGGACGGGCCCTCCTGCCGGTTATGCCCTACAGGGAGTATCGCGTCCTTTCAGACGAAGACCTGGCGTCCATCGTCGTCTACGTGCGCTCCATCGAACCGGTAAGGCATGCGTTGCCGAAGATACAGATACCGGAAAGACTGAAAAACAGCCTCACCCCTGAGCCGGTCCCTGCGTCCGTGCCCGCGCCGGATTTGTCCGACCCGGTCCAGCGGGGGGCCTATCTTGTCCGGATTGGCAACTGTGCCGAATGTCACTCCAGAAAGACGACCGACCCAAAGAACTTCTTCCAGCCGATCCCCGGCCTGGAATTTGCCGGCGGCGTTGTGTTCAGTGTTTTTTTTAAAGCGCTGGGAGGAGACGTCGCCAGCGCCAACCTCACGCCGGACCCGTCGGGCATCCCCTACTATGACGAGGCCCTCTTTCTTCAGGCCATGCGCACCGGCCGGGTCGGGGCGCGGAAGCTGAACCCGGTCATGCCCTGGGGGTATTTCCAGAACATGACGGACGAGGACCTGAAGGCGATCTTCGCCTACCTGAGAACGCTTAAACCCGTGAAGCACAGCGTGGACAACACAGAGCCTCCCACCGATTGCAAGCTGTGCGGCCGCAAACACGGAGGAGGAGAGCGCAACTGAAAGAACCGCAATGAATTCGTTTAATCGTCCGAGGCATCCCATCATCAGCCTCTACGGTAGGGAGGGCTTGGCCGTGCGAAGAGTTGAAACCGTTCTTCTTATCTTCCTTATCTCCGGTTTGGCAATCTCCGGCTGGAGGCAGGAGAACGCCCCTGCCGCGGAGCCCCACTACACCGTGGCCTTTTTCAGCAATGCTCCACTGAACACAGACATATTCATAGCCGATTCGAACGGCAGCAATCCAAGGCCTATTGTGGCCCATCCGGACCTCGACTACAACGCGTCGTTCTCCCGCGATGGGCGATGGATCATCTTTACATCGCATCGAGCCGGGTCCGCGGACATCTATCGCGTCCATCCGGACGGTTCCGGCCTGGAGAGGCTGACCGACGATCCGGCGTTCGACGACCAGGCCGCGCTTTCCCCGGACGGGACGTTGCTGGCGTTTGTCTCCACGCGCAGCGGCCAGGCGGATATCTGGGTTCTCGAGCTGGCAACGGGAGCATTGTCGAACCTCACGGACCACCCGGCGGGCGATTTCCGCCCCGCGTGGTCGCCGGACGGCGCCTGGATCGCGTTCTCTTCGGACCGTGACTCGACGAAACCGAAGTTCAGTTTTACGACAATGCACTCTACCGAGATCTACGCGATGCGACGTGATGGAGCGGACCTGCGCCGCCTGACGCATCTGGAGTCTTTCGCGGGCAGCCCGTGCTGGTCCCCCGATGGCGGTCGCATCGCATTTTACGAAGGCCGTCTCTACCGGGAGGTGAAAAACCCGGACAATTCGGTAGGTCTTCGTCCACTTCCTCCGTTCGCTGTGCGCAGCACCGCGGGGATTTCGACGATTGACGTGAGGACGGGTGAGCGTCGCGCAATCGCTTCCGGACAAGGAGGGCGGTGGTCTCCGCGGTGGTTGTCGCCGGAGCGGCTGGGTTACGTCAGGGGCGACTCCACGGGAGGGATCGCGTTTTCAGACGGGGCTTCTGAAGCCTGGGGCGAGTTTGTGTGCCCTGATTGGTCGCCGGACGGACGGTGGATGGTCTTTCACCGGGAGGTGGATACCCTTGATCCCTGGCCGCCGGTACGCGCGCGTCACAGCCGAGACCCGCGGTTCAAGCTGGTGCGCACGGGAGTGCTCCCATCCTACTCCCCTTCCGGAGACCGCTTGGCGTGCAACAGCGAAAGGCTCGGTCGTCTTCACAACAGCATCCTGATCATGAACTCAGATGGGTCGAGCCGATCGGTGTTTTTTCGCGATCAAAAAAAGAATGCGCTCGGCCCGGTCTGGTCCCCCGCAGGCGACAGGATCGCGTTCGGGCTGGGGACCTATTTTGGAGACGGGTCACAGGTCGCACATCTGGCCGTGATCAACAGCGACGGCACGGGCTTGAAGATGCTGACCGAAGGAGAACGGAACGACGGTTTTCCAAGCTGGGCGCCGGACGGGAGCCGGCTGGTGTTCCGCTCGGGGAGGTCGAGAGCCAGGGGTCTGGCGATCATCGACGTCGAGACAGGCCAGATTACTCCGCTAACTTCCGGGTCTCATAACGACAATTTCCCGGTCTGGTCGCCCCTGGGGGACCTGATCGCCTTCACGAGCGACCGGGATGGCGACTATGAGATCTATACGATCAGGCCGGACGGCGCCGATTTGAAACGGCTGACCCGGCAGCCCGGCAATGACGCCCACTGTGCGTGGTCCCCCGATGGGAAGTGGATCGCCTTTAGCAGCGCGCGCGGCGGCTTCAAGGATGAGGCGCCCCTGTCGCTGCCTCAGTGGAACCCTCAGCCCTACGGCGAGGTCTGCGTGATACGCGCCGATGGATCGGATGTCCGAGCGCTGACGGACGACCAGTATGAGGATGGCGCGCCGACCTTCGTTCCAACACCCGGCCTCAGGCTGAAGGACGATTACTGAGCGTGGCGGAGGGGCAGGCCGTTGCAAAGCTGCCGCCGCTGTCGGTGGCGGCGATGACATTCCGAATTTGAGCGGCATTCCAACTTTTCTTTGTTTGCCCAAAGAAAAGTTGGACAAAAGAAAGGGCACTCGCTCAAGCGCCGCGAGGGGCTTGGCGCGCCGTACTTCGTTCAGGCTGTGTAATCTAAGACTTGTGGTAGTCCGAACCCCTTCCGCTACCCCCCCGCGCTGCTGTGCAGCGCTCGTACCCCTCCGTGCCTGTACAAACTCCTTGCTTGAAAATCGGGACGGCGCGCCGTTAGTCATGTTGACAAGGTTCTCCCCCTTTCCTTTAGGAAAGGGGGATAGGGGGATAGGTCGGTTTTTGACGCCGTGTCTTCTTTTGGGCTGTACGTCTCGCCTGTTTTACTTTTTCAAATATCCCCCCGTAATCTTAGGCGCGCCGCGCAGGCCGACGGCCTCGACGGTGACGGCGTCGTTGTCCCAGACGACGGTCCCAGTCCCCATCGCTTCCACTTCGACCTTGCCCCCGCGGACCGTGAGGGTCAGGGGCGCAGGCTCAGGGCCGTGATAGCCGGCGGCCCAGCGCCCGGTCTCCGGGCTGGCGAAGATCCAGGCCGCCTGCGGGCCGCAGGTCAGGGTCGCGTCTCCGACGGAGACCTTTCCGTCGCGGGTCTCTCTGGCCATCGGAGATTCGAGCATCGGCCAGCCGGGGTCCCCCCGGTGAGTCCACCGCCGCTTCAGCCGCCACGCCATCAGGTCCACCTGGAGGCCGAGGGATTTTCCGTCCCGCGCGTATTCGACGGTCCAGAGGCGCTCCCCCTCCCCGGCGTAGACGAAGGGCGCTGCGGCGTCGTCCCTCAAGGCGCCGCTCGCCACGGCCTGGCCGAAGGTTCGGGCATCCCCGTAAGCCGGGCGTTCGGCGGCCTCCGCGTAGAACCCGCACCGGGGCCTGCCCTTGTAGAACGCGCCGGGCCAGCGCATGTCCCAGAAGGTCTTCTTCGGGCCGAGGTAGTTGTAGATCTCCAGGACCAGGTCTCCGGCGATCTCGACCAGCCGGATGGGGGTGTCCCGCCCCAGGTCCGAGATCGCGAGGGGGCGGACGGCCACGAGGGCCTCGCCGCTGGCGACGGCCACGACCTGGCCGGGGGGGACGGCCGCGGGGAGGTCCCGGATAAGTTGATCCCCGACCCGGATCTCGTCTATCAGGTTCCGCCGGGTCCAGATCAGGGCGGCCTTCGCGCTCGCGCAGTCGCCCAGGTTGGCGGGGGTGTAGAGGCCGATGGCCCTGGGGCCGTCCTGCACGCCGAAGAACTGCCCCTCGTCGATCAGGTTACGGGACCGGGTACGGTCGGTGGCGTGGTAGGAGTCGCCCAGCCACTTGTCGTTGAGCAGGTAGCGGGTGTAGACCACGCCGGGGCGGTCGGCGTTCTGGCGGACGTAGTGAATCATAAAAACGTCGGACTGGCCGCCGTACTCCTTAGACGAGACGCCCAGGGCGAAGGAGGGGCTGTGGAAGGTGGTGATGCCGGAACCTGTATCGGCGGTCTCGGCCACCCGCATCGAGGGGGGCCGGCGCTCCAGGGCGTCGGCGGTCCAGGCGGGGAGCGAGCCGTCCGCGATCCATCTCCTCACCATGTTCACCTCCGCCTCGGTCTCGCAGACGACGGTCGGGTGGTAGGCCCGGCTGTGGGGGCCGGCCCAGCGCCCCGTGCCGGGGTGGATGTGCAGGGCCGCGCTCAGGCCCAGGCGCGCGGCCACGGTGCGGGCGCGGATGCGGGTCTCCTGGCGCTGGACCAGGTCGGTCAGTCGCTTGAGCGCTCGGATGGTGACGGCGGTGTAGGTGGGGCTGTTGTACTCGCGGGGGATGCCGAAGCGGTCGGTGAAGGCCATCCAGGCGATCAGCTTGCGGGAGCCCCGCTCCGCGATGTCGGGGTCCCGGAGGAGCTCTCCGCCCAGGCAGGAGTTGAGGATGTCGAGGGCCGTGATGTTGGAGTAGGCCACCAGCACATCGAGGTTCCGGATCTCATTCAGGCCGAGGCGGATGCCCTCCAGGACGCGGGCCTGCATCGCAGGGGAGAGGCGGTCGGCGTGCTGGAGCATCATCGGGATGAGGTGCTCCAGGGCGAACTCGACGGCGTTCAGGTCCTGGACCATCTGGTCCTCCCGCATCCAGAGGAAGTTGCCGAAATGGGGGTCGTCCTTTCTAAGCTCCTGACATCGGAGCGCGGCGTCGAGGACCTTCTCCGCCAGGTCGAGGTCCTGCGGGGTCCCGCTGGCCACGAGCTTAGCCGCCAGGCCGGCCGCGGCCCTGGACTCGTGGAAGGTCCCTAATTCCGTGGTCCGAGACAGCATGAAGGTTTCGGGGTTGAAGTTGTCCGGGAGGGCGAGGGGCGTGGCCATGGTGAGATCTCCTTTATACGTATCCGCCCTTGATCACATCTTCCAGACAGGCCAGGCGCGCGTGGGCGGCGGAGTGGTCCTGGTGGGCGGTGAAGGCGTGAGGGACGGCGATCACAAACACCCCGGCGGCCCTGGCGGCCTTCACGCCGCTCTCGCTGTCCTCGAGGGCCAGACAGCGGGCGGGGGGGAGGCCGAGGCGCTCCGCGGTCAGGAGGTAGATGTCGGGAAAGGGCTTGGCGCAGGCCACGTCGCTGCCGGAGACGATCACTTCAAAGAGGTCATCGAGCGTCTCCGGCCCGTTCAGGTGGGCCAGCACGCCGTTGGTGAGCGTGACCGTCAACCGGGGCCGGCTGGTGGAGGAGGCGACGCTCAGGCGGTAGCCCCTCTGCCGGACGTGGGCGAGCAGGTCCTGAAAGCCGGGCATCATCCCGACCTGCGCGGGGTCGGAGATGGCCCGGTCGAACCGGTCCAGCCAGGTCTTGCAGAACGTCTCCGGCGTGGTGTCCAGCCGGTAGTGCTCCACGGCGTAACGGCTGTTGTCCTCCACAGGGTGCCCCACGCAGGCGACGTATCCGCTCTGGGGGAGCGAAGCGCCGTGGTCCCTGAGGGTCTCGTTAAACGTCCGGTAGTAAAGCTCCTCCGTGTTGACCATCAGGCCGTCCATGTCGAAGAGGACGGCGTCATACTTGCGGTTCTTCACGGCGTTCCTTCCATAAGAAATTTCGCGGCGGGGACTGTATCGCGCCGGTGTGGGTAGTGTCGGACACGTCTCTGAGGCAACGATCCGAAAATATATCGAAGCCCAAAAACACAGCTAAACGATGCGACGGACCTACAAATACAGGCTCTACCCCAACCGCGCTCAGGCAAAGGCCCTGGACTTCTTGCTGTGGCAGGGGCGCAACCTCTACAACGCCGCCCTGGAGCAGAGAATCAAAACGTATCAGGAAACCGGCAAGGGTATCAGTTGCCCAGAGCAGTGGGCGCATTTTCGAGACCAGCGCAACGCCAATCCTGAGACGTTGGGTAAGCTCAATGCGACCAGCGTTCAGCAGATGCTTCGCCGTCTGGACAAAAGCTTTGCGGCTTTCTTCCGTCGCTTGAAAGGAGGCGAGAAGCCGGGCTTTCCTCGCTTCAAGGGCCGGAATCGGTTTCACAGCCTGGAATACCGGCACGGGGATGGTTGCAAGCTGAGAACGGGTGAGGGGCGTCCGATGTTCTATGTTCAGAACGTCGGGGAGATCAAGGTGAAACTGCACCGCGCCGTCCCCGATGAAGCCACGATCAAGCACGTCATCCTCAAGCGTTCTCTTGACAAGTGGTATGTCTGTCTGTCTCTGGACATGCCCGACCCTGAGCCAGTCATCCACGAAGGCCCGGCGGTTGGTGTGGATATGGGTCTGTCGTCTCTGCTCACCTTCAGCGATGGGACGACCGTTGAGAATCCCCGATGGTTCCGGGGAAACCTCAAGAAACTGAGGGTCTGTCAGCGCCGGGCATCGAGGCGCAAGAAAGGGAGTCACGGACGGCGCAAGGCCAGCAGACAGGCCGCCCGTCTGCACGGTCGAATCGCCAATCAGCGGGCCGACTTCTGGCACAAGACCACCCGGAAGGTGGTCAACAAATACAGCCTGGTTGCAATCGAGGACCTGACCCTCGGCTTTATGACGAAGAACCCTCATCTTGCCCTGTCCACGTCTGATGCGGGTCTTGGGATGTTCCGACAACTGCTTTGCCTCAAAGCTGAAAACGCTGGTTGCAAAGTCGTGTTCGTGAACCCCAAGAACACCTCGCAAATTTGTAGTGGGTGCGGGAAGATCGTTCCAAAGGATTTGAGGGTGAGGATTCATGCTTGTCCTTCTTGCGGATTGGTCGAACATCGAGATGTCAACGCCGCAAGGAATATTCTGCTTTTAGCAGTTCCCCGGCCCGGCCCGGACGGGGCCGTCAGGCGCTAACGCGGACGCGGTAAGGTCTACGTTGCCTGAGAAGCCGCCTGCTTTAGCGGGCAGAGTCGTCACTCCCAGTCTATGCCCGGCCTGTAGGTCCAGTCCATGTCGTCGCCGGGCACGGTCCCCGACTCGTTGTAGAACTCAAACTCGTGGCGCATCGCCTTTCGGGCGGGGTCCACGGCCCCGGCGTCGGGCCTGGCCAGGAGGGCGGGGTCGGGCTCCTGCCGGTTTCGGAAGTAGGCCACCAGCTCGCTCAGGGCACGGCTCGGGTCCCCGGCCTCACAGGCCTCTTTCACCCGCTCCAGGCCCTTCCGGTCCAGGTTCAGTGACATCAACAGTGGGTGCATGGTCCGTTGCTCCTCAAGGTAAGAAGAATTTCTTTGCCCCGGAGAACAATAGGGTCAAACCGGGACGACTCCAACAAGAAAGATTGAAGTGGCGGCGATCACCTCACATCGTAGCGCAGGATGAAGACGTAGGCGCCAGCGAACCCCAGGACTGTTAGAAGCGCCAGGTTCAAAACGTGGGAGGCGTTGCGGGAAAGGCATTCCCCCAGCGTCTCACGGTCCTGATAGGTGAACGGAGAAAAGTCGGTCAGGACGGGATCCCCCTGCTGGAGTTGCTTCTCCTGGATAAACCGCCCGAGATAGATCAGGTGGGCGTTCAGCGCCTTTTCGATCTGTTCCTGTTGCACAAACCCGGTGCGGGCCAGGTCCATTGACGCGAAGCTGACCGCTCCGAGGGGGGAGATCGCCGACAGGATCGCGGTCAGGCGCTGCTGTCCCCGAATCTGGTTGCGTCGGTCGGCCTGGATGCGAGTCAGGCGAGAATAGAACTCCGCATCCCACCTCGATTCGATCTGTCGGATGCCCTCCATCAGTTCCTTTTGTCGCGCCTCCGGCAGGGCATTCCAGTCCTGCACGGGGTTGCGTCTCCAGTATGCCTCGCCCTCGGCCTGCCGCTTTCCCCTGATCTCCCATCGCAGCGCACTGCAACGTCTCTCCAGGTCGTAGGCGCTCTCCACCGGCGTCAGGCTTCGGGATGCGCGAACCGACAGGTTCGGCACGACGAAGAGCCAGAGGGTCCAGAGGCCCAGAAGCCCCAGGAAGGCCGTCATCCGCCGATGGGTCAGCGCCGAGGCACAGAGGCCGAAGGCGGCGAACGCCGTGAGGTAGAGGCCAAAGACCCCCATCAATGCGCCCACCCGCATCCAGTCCCCTCCCTGCAACCCCATCCCCGGAGACAGGGCCAGCGCCGCAGAGGCCAGGAGGCAGGCGAAGGCGAAGGGGACCAGCACGGCCGCCGTTGAACCGACCAGCTTGGCCAGGGCCAGCGTGGATCGAGGCGCTGGAAACGAGGCGTAAAGCCTCAGGGTGCCCCCCTCCTTCTCTCCGCAGACGGCGTCGTAGGTGAACAGCAGGACGGCCAGGCTCAGGATGACCTTCACGATGAACGCCAGGTCGAGCACGCCGAACAGGGCGTGGATCGGATCGGTCTCAAACAGACTGAACTCGAACTCGACAGGCTGCTGATACTGGACGTGAACCTCCTTTCCGAGCGTCCCTGAGAGGCCGTAGACCACCGGGCTGAGCGCCTCCGGACGCCGGTTCCAGCTATACCCCACCCACAGGAACTGCCAGAGGTTGCCTCTGTTGGTCACCTCCTGGAGCGTGCGCCGGTTGGTCTCGGAGACCTGGGCGTAGTCCCTGAGCTGCAGGAGATAGTTCTGGCTCCCCACGTAGATGCTCAGGGCGGAGAGCAGCGCACAGATCGCGAACACGGCGACGAATCGGAGGTCGAGCAGGTGGTGGAGCAGCTCTTTCTGGACGAGGCGGGGGAACATCACATTTTTCCTCATACACCTTATGAACAGGATGTAGGGGCGAGGCATGCCTCGCCCCTACTAACGAAGGTCATACCGCAGCATCGCCACATAGGCCCCGATGAAGAAGAACAGGCCCCAGAGGGCCAGTATTCCGACGTCGAACAGGGCCGTCCGCACATCTTCGTCCGGCTGGGTGTCCCGGTACATGAACCCGGGCAGATCGGATATGTCCCATTTAAAGTCCCCGTATTTCGCCGGGTTCCTCTGTCTCAGAACGTCGCGGTCTTTCGTCTGAACGAACCACGCGTCGCGCTGGTCCTTGTAGTCTTTGAGGGCGGCCTGAAACCTCCGGTGCCTGTCCAGGCCGGAGCCGGCCAGCCGGACGACGGCGTTGTTCAGCGCAAACGCCGGGGAGAGCCGCGCCAGGGAGACCGCCAGGTCCAGTCGTGCGTTGTAGCGGTTGTGAAAGGTCTCGTCCAGGCGCTCCTGCTGCGACTTCATGCGAGGGGTGAACTCCCTGCGGGATCGGCTGTAATTGAGGTAATCCGCCTCCCGGCCTTCGGGAGTGTCCCAGGGTGATCGCCTATTTTTTTGGGAGTAATCCTCCCGCCACTGAGCCTGGAGGCGGTTTCGCTCCTCCAGGATCGAGACCCGGATGGCCTCCTTCTTCGCCTGGAGTTCGTGGATGGACGGGGCGGGCCGAAACTGGTCCGCTGCGATCAGGCTCAGACGCGGCAGGACGGCCACCGCACCGACCCAGAATGCCAGCAGGATCACAAACGAGGTGGCCGACCGGTGGGTCAGACAGGAGGCGAAAAGCCCCGCGAGGGTGAACGCCGTCAGATAAAGCCCGAAGGTCCCGAAGATGATCCCCAGGCGGACCCAGTCCGGACCGTCGAACTGGACCTCCGGCAGAAGGAGCAAGACCGCGACGCCCAGAAGCAGGGGCAATCCGAAGGCCGCCAGGGTCGGGATGAGCGTGCCGAGGAGTTTTCCCAGCAGCAGCCGATGTCTCGGAACCGGCAGCGATGCCGTCAGGCGCAGGGTGCCTGCCTCCTTCTCCCCGCAGATCGCGTCGTAGGTGAACAGCAGGACAAACAGGCTGAGGACGACCTGGACGATCAGCCCCAGGTCGAGGGGAGGGAAGACGCCGAGGATCGGCTCAGCGGCCGCAGGACTCCGCGCCGGCAGCCATTTTTCAACCCCTGTAACGAGGACGGATCGCCCCAGGCTCGGCTCCAGTCCGCGCACGAAGATGCTCATCGGCGTGGGGGGTTTATGGACTTTGAAGCCCAGGGCACTCACTTCTGCCCAGAGATCCTCGACCCATCCATGGGCAGTCCTGAGCTGCTGCATGCGCTGCTCAAGCGCCGCCTGCCCCAGTCGATGATCGTTGAGACAATCCCGGTAGTAGGCATACCCATCGTAGAGGCTCAGCCAGACGATCAGGGCCGCCACCGTTGACAGGATGAGAAACCGGAGGCCGAGAATATGGTCCAGGACCTCCTTGCGGACGAGGTGACCGAGCATGGGGCTTCCCCTCTCTTAAGCTCAAACAGGTTGCCTATTCCCTGTCAGCCGTCTCCCTCTGCCGCCGGTAGTCCTCCTCCAGCGCGACCCGGAGGGGGTGCTGGGGCCGGCTGACGGCCTGGGCCTGGAAGGCGTGGTTCCTCAGCCCGTGCTCCAGCAGGAGGCCGCGCAGGTGGCGCTCCGTCTCCGCGTGCCGGGGGTCGCCGGTCAGGTTGGCGATCTCGTGGGGGTCGGCCCTCAGGTCGTAGAGTTCGGCGGACCCGTCGCTGTAGTGGGCATACTTGTAGCGGTCGGTCTGGACCATGGCCCGCCCCAGGTTCTCGCTGAAGACGGCCTGCCGGATGGAGGCCGCAGGGTCGCGGAGGAGGGCCGAGAGGTCCTCCCCCTGGAGCGTGTCCGGGGGTTCGAGGCCGCAGGCGCGGTAGAAGAGGGGGATCAGGTCGAGGGCGCCGACGAGGGAGGCGCAGCGCTGGCCTGTGGGGACGCCGGGTCCACGAAGGATGAGAGGGACATGCACCATTGAATCGTAAAAGAACCCTTTGTAGGGGAGGCCGTGGTCCCCCAGGGCGTCGCCGTGGTCGCTGGTGAAGACGATGAGGGTCTCGTCTAAGACGCGGGCGGATTCGAGCGCGGCGAGGATCTTGCCGATGCCCTCGTCGATCAGGGTGATGTTGGCGTAGTAGTGGGCGCGCCACCGGCGGTAGTGCTCCGGGGTGGCCTGAGAGGGGTCGATGCGATACATCGAGTTGTGGAGGCTGTTTTTCCCCCGATGGCGCTGGGCAGGGGGTTTGTGGATGAGCTCCTCCGGGGCGCCGACCGGGGCCGGAATGGGGGCGTCATCGTAAAGGCCGGCCATCTCTTCGGGGGGGTCGTAGGGGTCGTGCGGGCCGGCGAAGCTGACCCAGAGGGCAAAGGGCCGCCGGGCGTTCCGGGCGACCCAGTCCGCGGCTTGGTCTCCGATGAAGGCGTCGATGTGGAACCGCTTAGGCCGGGGGGTGACCGGCGCGCCGAGGGTCTCAAAGTAGCCGGGGTTGGCGGTGGGGTGGGGGCGCTCCAGTCCGTGTGCTTGGAGAAATTTGACGTGGTCGTCCGGGAGGTAGGTGTGCCGCTTGTCCTCGGCGATGATGCGCTCCTGGAACCCCCCCAGGTCGTCCCAGGGGTTGAAGTGCATCTTGCCGACGGCGGCCGTGCGCCTTCCCGCAGCGCTGAAGAGGGCTGGCCAGGTGGGGACGGCCCCGGACAGCCAGTGCGAGTTGCCCAGCACGCCGGTGGTGGACGGGTACTGCCCGCTCAGGATGGCGGCGCGGCAGGGGACGCAGAGGGGCGCCGGGACGATGCAGGTCTCGAAGACGAGGCCCTCGCTGGCCAGGCGGTCCAGGGCCGGGGTGCGCATGAAACGGAGTCCGTAACAGGGGAGGCTGTCCCAGCGCTGCTGGTCGGTGGTGATGAAGAGGAGGTTGGTGGCCATGCCAGAGGCTCCTTGGCGAAAGACCTTGAAGAAATCCGTTTGCTCAGGAGTGTTATATGATGTAAATTATACCGTGAGATTCACCGTGTATCGTAAGATTCTGAAGCTTTCACAGGGGATGGTTTGATGCAATCTTCTGTAATACAAAACAGATATATTCAATCTGATCCCAACGTCTGCGGAGGAGAGCCGGTCCTCTCCGGCACCCGCATCCCGGTCCGGACGATAGTCGTCTGGACTCAGGAGGGGAAGTCTGTGGATGAGATCGCCGCGATGTACCCCAACCTGACTCACGCGATGATCCACGATGCGCTCTCCTTCTACTACGATCACCGCGACCTGATCGACCGGCTGATTCAAGAGAACGTGGTCGAACATCAGATGGAGGCGACCGCCGGAGCGCCTTGGCGAAAGCGAAGCTCTACGTTGACGAGGACATAACGGATGCGCTGGCCCGCGCCCTCCGCGCCGCCGGGTACGACGTGATCAGCGCCCACGAAGCCGGTCTGAGATCCCGATCGGATGAGGCACAGCTTCGTTATGCCATCCGACAGGGCCGCGCCTTTCTGACCTGTAATGTGAAGCACTTTCCCAGGATCGCCTCTCGCTATTACGACGAGGGGCGATCTCATTTTGGGATCGTCGTCTCCAACCAGCTCGAATTGGGCGAGATGCTCCGCCGCGTGCGCTATCTCCTCGACAACTGGACGGCCGAAGAACTTCGCGATACCTTTCTGTGGCTGACTTCTGTTCCGTAGCTCGAAAGGTTTACCTAAGATACATTCCAATGAAAGCGGCCACAACAACAAAAACGGGGATTTCATCACAGGAGAAGTTATGGTCAGGAGGGACCCGATGGGAACGACTTTGGAAGAACTGCGGTTCGGTGTGATCGGGTGCGGGGGCATGGCGAGGCAGGTCCACTGCCCCAACGTTGCTGCGATTCCGGGGGCGCGCAGCGTGGCTTACTGTGACATCGACGAGGGCAGGGCCAGGCATCTGTTAGAGACGCACGGCGGGGACTACGCCACCACGGATGCGGACAGGATCTTTGCGGACGGGGGCCTTCACGGGGTGCTGATCCAGGTGGGGCCGAAGATGCACCCGAGGCTGGTGCAGGCCGCGGCCAGGGCGGGGAAGCACATCTTCGTGGAGAAGCCGATCTCGATTGAACTGGCCGACGCGCTGGAGACCGTCAGGGCCGTGGAGTGGGCTGGGGTCAAGTTCATCCACGGGACGTGCAACCGGCTCGCCCCGATGGTGAAACTGGCCAAGCGGATGTGCCCCCGTCCGCTCTACTCCTACTGCCAGTGCACGGACACCGTGACCGGACAGGCCTGCCACAACCTCGACCTGGCGGTCAACCTGTTCCACGAAGCGCCGCTGGGGCGGGTCTACGCCAGCGGGGGGCAGTTCTGGGGCCTGGACCCACACCTGCCGGCGGACTCCTTCTCCGCCGTGCTCACGTTCGCCGACGGCAGCACCCACACCTACATTCAGCACGGCAAGGCGTACAACCCCATGCTCAAGAAGTACCACTACCAGCTTTTCGGGAGGGACTGCTGCGTCTACCTGGCTAAACGGTTCAAGGAGTGTCATCTGATGCGGGCGCGGGACGCCGTCGAGCAGTCGTGGGTCTTCGACGGCCCGGACGCGGACCGGGGGCCTTTCGGGTACATGGGGCACTACGATGAACTGAAGGAGCTGGTGGACTGCATCCGAAATGGGGGGAACGGCACGATGACCGTCCGGGACGCGGCCTACATCCTGGCCGTGGAGAAGGCCATCCTGCGGAGCGTGGAGATGGGGCAGTTGATCGACTTTCCGGGGTTCCTGCACGAGAACCGGGCGGACTTTCTCCTGGAGGGGAGGGGTTGAGGTCGATCAGGCCGCCAGCAGGCCGGATTTCCGGAACTCTCCCTGCAATTGTCGCCGCGCCCGGCAGAGCCAGGTCTTGACCGTGCCCATGGGCACCTGAAGGGTGCGCGTGATCTCCCGGTAGGACCGGTCCTGCACGTAGCGCAGATAGACGGCCTCCTGGTAGCGGGAGGGCAGGGTCTGGATGCCCTGCCGCACGAGTTCCTGTCGCCATCTGCCGTAGATCGCCTCTTCGGGGCTCTCGCCGTGCGCGGGCGTTTGCTCGATGCGGTGAAGATGGTCCATAGCCTCCCAGCCCTGCCTCACCTGCTGCGCCCGGAGATGCGAGGCGCAGACGTTCAGGGCGATCTGCGTCAACCAGGTGGAGAAGGCCGCGTCCCCCCGAAAGCCCTTCAGCGCCTGGAAGGCCCGTATGAAGGTGACCTGGATCATATCCTCCGTTTCGTCCCGGTCGGCCGTGCGGCGCACGACGACGGCGTAGACGCGTGGGCGGTGCGCCCTGTAGAGGGCCTCGAAGGCCCTCTGGTCGCCTTTCAGCGCGCAGCGGATCAGGTCGCGATCTTCTGTGGATGTCATATTCTTGTTCCTTGATTAGACCTAACCCCCCAGCCCCCTTCCCCGAGGGGGAAGGGGGAGCAACCATGTCTTCTCTCCAAGAAAAAGACCAGGAAAAGGACCTCCCCTCTCCTTTCGGGAGAGGGGCCGGGGGAGAGGTCTCTACAGCTTGAGATAACCGGCGTTCCCGATGCGGTCCTCGTCCTCGTCCGCCGGTTCGGCCTTTTCCTGTGTGGAATCCGTCAGCTTCCCTTCGCTCATCCCCAGCCGGGCCCGGACGGCGCTCATCTGCGCGGGCGTGCACCTGATCTGGCCGAAGTTGTGGACCCTGGCCAGCCGGTCGGCAAGGAGCTTGGGATCGATCTCGGACGCAACGGTCAGCTTACCGAACACCACGAGGGTCGCCTTGCCCTCCAGGTAGTCGAACTCGGTGGGGAGAAGGGTCTGTTTGTCGTCCACGAGCCAGAGCGTTCCTTCATAGAAGATGGCCTTCGTCTCGATCAGGTTGCACCTGGGGCCGACGGCGGCCTTGAGGGCCGCCGGGCAGATGAGCAGGTCCTTGACGATGAGGGCCTCCAGGCGGCCCTCCAGCTCGGTGGGGTCCACGCCGGGGTCGATCTGGACCCGCTCCGTGCAGTAGAGTTTCCGTCCGGGCAGGGCCTTGAGCAGGTCGGCGTCCAGCGTGAACGACTTCTCCACCGGCTCAAACCCGGCGGGGATGGCCGTCAGCTTGGCGAAGCCCGATCTGTCGTCCAGGCGGGCGAGGAGGGCCTGCGCGTTCTCCTCGCGGCAGACGATCCTGCCGATGACCTGGAGGCTCCGGATTTTCTGCCCCAGCAGGTCGTTGGGGAGCACCTTCGGCGCATTCAGCTTGCCGATCACCACCAATTCGACGCCGTCTTGCAGGGACTTGAGATAGGTTTCATCCAGCGTCAACGCGCCGATCGCCATCCGGCTGGCCCGGGTATAAATCACCATCTGGCCGCTGAGGTTACGGAGTTTGGACTGGATGGCTCCTGTGAGATGCTCGGGGCAGATGATCTGGCCGGACATGACCAGGTCCCGGAGACCCTTTGAGACGTCCTCTGCTGGCACGTCCGGGTGGATGATCAGTTGACCTGCTACGATCAGACTTAACGGTACGGTCTGATCCTTGAAGTAGTCCCGGTTGAACACCACTTGGCCAGAGAGGAGTTTGGCGTCTGACGGCGCCTCGATTGAACTGCCTATGTTGCCCATCTTGAACCGGGTGATGAGGGGAGCGGTGTCGGGGGAGTAGAGGAGCATCCCGACGTTGCCGATCCGCCGGATGCCGGCGACGGACGCCTCGGTGGCGTTCCGGAGGTCCAGGGTCCCCACGTTGCTGATGACTTTTCTCTGCGCCTTCTCCTGAGTTTCCATGACGTTCTCCTTCACAGGTACCGCGTTTTGTGGGCGCGAAGCTGTTTGATCGCCAGATGAAGCCGCGACCGGACCGTGGCTGCGGGGATCCCCAGCTCGCGGGCGATCTCCTCGCCCGTCATGCCGAGGACGTAGCGCTTTTCGAGCAGCTCGCGGTAGCGGTCGGGGACCCGCTCGAACAGGTTGGGCGACATCACCTCCTCCGCTGGACAGGTTGCGGAAGGGGTCTCCAGGGTGAGTCGCTCGACCAGGGCCTGTTCCCGCTGGCGCGTCAGTTGCTGGTCGACGAACAGGTTCTTGAGAACGCGGTGGAGATAGGCGCTGCGCTGGGGGTCATTCAACTGCCCCAGCAGATCGAGGTGGGCCATCGCCCGGATGAAGGTCTCCTGCACCAGGTCATCCGCCGTGTGCGGGTCGCGCGTCAGTCTCGCGGCAAATCGGTGCAGCTTTTCCTCGAACGCCTCGTAGAGGTCCGCAACCGTCATGTCCCTGTTCCCTTTCGTCTCACCCCGGAGCTGGCCTTCCGGCGGTCGTTCAACCCTATAACGGTCGCGGGCGTTCGAGTGTTTAAACTTTTTTGTCTACGACCTGACCTTTTCCAGGCTGCCCCCCTGGTACTTGAACCCGGCCAGATTGGTCCCTTCGAGGTTGGCCTCTCGAAGGTCTGCGCCGTGGAAATCCGCCCCTTGAAGGTTCGCGCCCTCCAGGTTGGCGTCGCACAGGATGGCGTCGTGGAAGTCGGCGTCCTGCAGGTTTGCGCCTTCGAGGTTTGCGTCGCGCAGGTCCGCGTTTCGGAGGTCCGCATCCTGCAGGTTGGCCCCTTCGAGGTTGGCCCCTTCGAGGTTCGCGCTGTCGAGTTTTGCGCCACAGACGTTCGTGCCTTCGAGGTTTGCGTCTTTCAGGGAGCGCCCCGAAAGGTTGACGCCCTGCAGGTTTGCGCCTTCGAGGTTGGCGTCGCGCAGGACGGCGTCGTGGAAGTCGGCGTCCTGCAGGTTTGCGCCTTCGAGGTTGGCGTCGCGCAGGTCCGCGTTTCGGAGGTCCGCGTCCTGCAGGTTTGCGCCTTCGAGGTTGGCGTCGCGCAGGTCTGCATTTCGGAGGTCCGCGTCCTGCAGGTTCGCGCCCTCCAGGTTGGTCTCTCCCAGTTTGACGCCCTCGAATTTGGCCCCCTGGAAATTGACCCCGTGGAGGTTGACTCCCTTAAAATTGACCCCACGCAGGCTGGACGCAGGGCCATCGGGACCCTCATCCGGTCCCGAACCCCGGCCCTGTTGAAAACCCGGCTCAGGCTTATCCTCACCTGGCGCAGGGTTCTCGATCACTTCGATCAGCCTGGAGGCCTCTTCGACGGTGATCTTGCCCTCCTGGAGCATTTTCAGGACCTTCATGCGCTCTTCGCTCATGGCCTGTTCCCTTTCCGGCCGTCCGGCCTTCTGTTTGACGCTCAGAACGTCGAATCTCAATGGACGCCGTGGATCTTCATCTCGACAAGCTGATGGGCGGTCAGATTCTCGAACCCCAGGGCCTTCATCTTCCTGACGAAGTCCGGCTTGACGCCGTGGATTCTCATCTCGACCAGTTGCCTGGGATTCAGGTCGTTGAACCCCAGTTCCTTCATCTCCCGGATAAAACCGGGTTTGACGCCGTGGATTCTCATTTCGACCAGTTGTTTGACATCCTGGATGTCGAACCCCAGCTCTCTCATCTCCCGGATGAATTCCGGCTTGACGCCGTGGATTCTCATCTCGACTAATTGCCTGGTGTCCTGGACGTTGAACCCCAGCTCTCTCATTTCCCGGACGAATTCCGGTTTGACGCCGTGGATTCTCATCTCGATCAGTTGCCTGACGTCCAGGCCGTTGAATCCCAGGGCCTTCATCTCCCGGACGAATTCCGGTTTGACGCCGTGAATACTCATCTCGACTAATTGCCTGACATCCTGGATGTTGAATCCCAGTTCCCTCATCTCCCTGACGAATTCCGGCTTGACGCCGTGGATGCTCATGTCGATCAGTTGTCTGGGGCTCAGGTCGTTGAACCCCAGCTTTTTCATCTCCTGAACGAAGCTGACCTCGACGTCGGGGTTGTCTTCGCCCTTCGTGGGGTTCTTGAAGCCGAACGTCCATTGCTTGAAGGACCTGCTCTCCGAGGGTCTTCCTCTCTGTTCGGCCTTTTGAGGCGTCGTTGTGCGCGCCTCGCTGCCGAGCGCCTCCAGGAGGCGTTCCCCCTCCTCGGCGGTGATCTTTTTCTCCGAGACCATGCGCAGGATGGTCAGGTGTTCTTCGGTCATGGTGGGGTTCCTTTTGGTGAGTGAGACCTAAAGGAAAGGGGGAGGAGAAGGTCTTTTAGGGAATGACCTCCCCTCTCCTTTAGGAGAGGGGCCGGGGGAGAGGTCTACCGGCCCGCGATGTAGACCCTCCCGCCGCTGGCGACGAGGTGGACGGATGCGCCGCCGCCTCTCAGGGTCCCCTTGAGCGTCTGCCCCGACCTTTCGGAGAGGTCGGTCCAGGGGAGTCCTGCCGGGCAGATGACCCCTCCGTCCGAAACCTCCGCGGACAGGGCGCACGCGGAATCTCTGGCGATGAAGAGTTCGATGTCCCCGCCCCGGGTCTCGCACCGGAAGTCCCCCTGGCTGACCGCGCCGAGGGAGAGGGAGATGCCACCGTGGGCGACCAGATGCACCTGCGTCGAGCGGATCTCTCTGCACCGGATGTTTCCCTGAGCGGCGGTGACGGCGATCTCCCCCTCGATGCCGAAGAGGTTCGCGTCACCTCCGCGCACCTGGGCCTCGACGCCCGCGCGGAGGCCCTCGCACCGGAGGTCCCCGCTCTCGCACTCGACGCAGACCTTCTGCGCCCGGAGGTCCCGAATGGACAGGTCTCCGGGGAGGACCTTCGCGTCGATGCGGGAGACCGTGTCCGGGACGCTCAGGTCCAGCGCGCCGGTGGCGCCGGCGATCCGGGCTGCGCTCGCGTCGCGTCCGATGCGCAGGTCGAAGGCCGCTGCGCCGATTTTCAGCGCCCTGCCCTCTCCGCCGGTCAGGGTCAGGTCCCCCTCATAGAGGACGGCGAACAGCCCGCACCCGTCGGCCAGGTCGAGGGTATGATCGACGTGCACGGGGTGGTCAAAGTCCTGCCAGAACCACTGATAGGGCTGGTCCGGCCAGGGCCAGGCCCGCGGCGAAGGGGTGAGGGTGACCATGTGGCGCGGGTCCCAGTCGCGGACGCGCTCGGTCAGGGCGAGCAGGCGCTCCCGGCGCGTCAGGACGGCCGGGCCTTCCGGGGCCGTCAGGACCGCCGGGGCGGATGGGTCTGTGGGAGAGGGGAGGCGGGGCGCTTCCGCCTCCGGCTCTGCCGCTCCCGACAGGGCGCGGAGCGCGGCCTGAGCCGAGATCTCGCCCCGGTCGAGGCGGTCCAGGATTTCCGATCTGTTATCCATAAATAACCTCCGTTAAACCTATCCCCCCGTCCCCGCAACCTGTCGCTCCCATGAGGTCGCGACCCACCACCCTCTTTCCTGAAGGAAAGGGGGAGAAGAAGGTCTACTCTCCCCTTTAGGAGATGATCTCCCCTCTCCTTCAGGAGAGGGGCCGGGGGAGAGGTCTTATGACAACCAGAACCCGATTTCATCTTCGCCGTCCTTCACGTGGACGCCAGCCCCCCGGCCGTGCAGGAGGAGGGTCGTGGTCAGGGCGCAGAGGACGCCGATGCCCTGGAGGAAGTAGCCGAGCACGGCCCGTCTCCTGATGCTGATCAGCGCCACCGCGAGGGCTGCGAGGGGGAGCAGGGCGACGAAGAGGGCCAGGCAGAGGGGGCCGACGATGAAGAGGGGGATCACGAGACGGACGCCCCGGCCGTGCGACACGACCGCCACCCGGAACCAGAAGGGGAGCCAGGCGCGCCCCCGGCGTCTGTGGGGGAGCGGGGCTTTCAACGCCTTCACCGCCTGAGCGGGGGAGAGTTCCCCCCGTTCTATGGCTGACAGGACCTCGGCCCTGTGCTGAGGCTCCTTACTCGAGGAATATCTCGACGTGGTCGCTCCCATCCTGCACCTCAACGAGTTTGCCGGGTTTCAGGTTGTCCACGACGCCGTTCAGGAGCTGGTCGATGTCCAGACCCTGGGCGTTGATCTGCTGGCGCGCGGAGTTGGGGATGGCCCTCATCGCGATCCGGGCCAGGGCGAGGGGGACGTTGACCTTGACCTTCTCCTGCCCATTCTCGCAGACCAGGATGCGGAGGAACTCCGCCTTCTCTCCCGACGACTCCCTTCGGGCCGGGGTCGGGGGCTCGATGGCCTCGATGAGCCGGGCGGCCTCCTCGACGTTGATCTTGCCCTCTTCGAGCATCTTCAGGATCTTCATGCGTTCTTCGCTCATGGGAATTGTCTCCTATAGCCTGGTCAGTTTGATGTCCCCGCCGCCGGGGGCGGACAGTTTGATGCGGCTGTTCCCGCCGCCGTTGCGCCGGCCCCTGAAGTGGGAGGCGCTCTGCGACCCGGTCTCCAGGGGGAGGTCCGTATGGATGTCTCCGCCCCCGCGGGCCTCCATCGCGATCTCGAAGGCGGTGTCCTCCGGGACCTTCAGGGTGATGTCTCCTCCGCCGGGGGCCTCCAGGTCGATCTCGTGGCCGTCCAGCCTGATCAGGTGGCAATCGATGTCTCCGCCGCCCACGTTGAGGGCGCGGATGGAGCGGATCGAGGCCGGGACGCTCAGGGTCACGTCGTTGCCCCCTCGCTCGTCAATTCTGGCTTCTTCCCCATAAGTGGCCACGCTGCAACGGCCTTCGACCTTCAGCGTCGCCTCGTCCGTGTCCCGGATGATCAGGTTGCCACCCCCGCTGCTCATCACCATGAGCCGGCGGATACCGGGGTCGCTGATGGCTCGCGACTCTGTGGCCAGCGTGCCGACAAAGGCCCCCTTCACCGCATCGCCGACGATCGCTCCGACATTGACCGATTTCATGGCGTCGCCAACCGACTTCATGGCATCGCTGACGATCTTTCCGACGTCCGGCATCGCGGGCATCGGGGGCCTCGGAGGGAGGGGAGGTCTTGCCTGCGCGAGCGCTGGGGCCGGGGCTGCCGGAGGAGATGGGGCTGCCTGAGGGGCCTGGGCCGCCGGAGGCGGGATGTGCAGGCCGTGTCTGCGCGTCCTCTCCTCGCGCCTTCTCCGATGCTCTTCGTGTCTGCTCTGCCGCTCCCGCTGCCTTTCCTCCCACCTTCGCCGTTTCTCTTCCATCTTGTGCCGTTTCTCCTCCAGCTTCTGCCGGAGCCTCTCCATCCTCTCCCTCATTCGCTCCTGGACTTCGTGGCCGATCCGGTCACCCTCAGAGGTTCTCAGTTCGGTTTCGGCCTCTTTGATCTCCTCCTCGGCTTTTCTGATCTCCTCCTCGATCTGATCGTCCGTTTGACTCTCAGGAGGCTGCGCCTTGAGACTCCGCTCTGGGCTTTCTCCCAGGGCCTCCAGCAGGCGATCCCCCTCCTCGGCGGTGATCTTCTTCTTGGCGACCATGCGCAGGACCGTCAGGTGCTCTTCGTTCATGGTGGGGCTCCTTTCTCCGATCGACCTATCCCCCCGG
>Ga0156186_1439_pt1 | contig 22304 bp, 16 predicted proteins | sample RifCSPlowO2_12_FD_107839 | JGI IMG/M metagenome (GOLD analysis project Ga0156186, IMG submission 107839) | Candidatus Handelsmanbacteria bacterium RIFCSPLOWO2_12_FULL_64_10
ATCCAGGCCCTACATCAAACGCCCGCAGTCTCTTATGCTCGCCAAACGCATCATCCCCTGCCTCGACGTCAAGAACGGCCGAAACGTGCGGGGGGTCAAATTTTCCGCCGACCGGGACGCGGGGGACCCTGTCGAACTGGCCAGGCGCTACGACGCCGAAGGCGCCGATGAGCTGGTGTTTTATGACATCACGGCCTCGGCCGAGAGACGGCAGATCGTGGCCGACCTGGTCCGGCGGGTGTCTGAGGAGGTCTTCATCCCGTTTACGGTCGGCGGAGGCGTCCGCGACTTTGAGGACATCCGGGCCATCATCGAGGGGGGCGCGGAGAAGGTCTCCATCAACTCCGCCGCCGTCCGGGACCCGCAGATCATCGCGCGGGGGGCGGAGACCTTTGGCGTTCAGGCCATCGTGGGGTCCATCGACGCCATCCGGCGCCACGCGGAGGACCCGGCGAAGGCCTGGTGGGAGGTCGTGATCGACGGGGGGCGGACGCCCACCGGCCGGAGCGTCCTGGAGTGGGCGGAGGAGTTGACGGATCGGGGCGCCGGAGAGCTGGTCCTGAACAGCATCGACGCGGACGGGACGAAAGACGGCTACGACATCCCGCTGACGCGGGCCGTGGCCGAGCGGGTGGACGTGCCCATCGTGGCCTCGGGCGGCTGCGGAGGGCCGGAGCACATGTGCCAGGTCCTCCAGGAAGGGAAGGCCAGTGCGGCCCTGGCGGCGTCCATCTTCCACTACCGGCAATACAGCATCCCTGAGGTCAAGCGCTACCTGTCTGAGCGGGGCCTCCTCGTGCGCACGAAAGTGGACCTCTCCGAAACGGGGAGGTAGGGAATTTTATGGTCATCACCATGCAGCGCGGCGCGACGCGGTCCCAGATCGACCACGTCATCGACCGCATCCGGGAGCTGGGCTACGAGCCCCATCCGATCTTCGGCGTGGAGCGGACCGTGATCGCCGCCGTCGGGGACGAGCGGGGCAAACACCAGCTGGAGGCCCTGGAGTCCGCCCCCGGCGTCGAGCGCATCACCCCCATCCTCCAGCCGTTCAAACTCGTCGGCAACGAGGTCAAGCCGGAGAAGACCGTCGTGGAGGTGGGCGGGGTGAAGGTCGGCGGCGACCGGTTCGTCGTGATGGCCGGCCCCTGCTCCGTGGAGACGCGGGAGCAGATCCTGACGACCGCGCGGGCCGTCCGGCAGGCCGGCGCGCACGTCCTGCGCGGGGGCGCCTTCAAGCCCCGCACCTCCCCTTACAGCTTTCAGGGGCTTGCCGAGGAGGGCCTCCGGCTCCTGGCCGAGGCGCGCGCCGAGACGGGCCTCCCCATCGTCACCGAGGTGATGAACCCCCGCGACATCGAACTCGTCCTGAACTACGCGGACTGCCTCCAGATCGGTGCCCGCAACACGCAAAATTTCCCCCTCCTCAAGGAGGTCGGGCAGACCCGCAGGCCCATCCTCCTCAAGCGCGGGATGATGGCCACGATGGAGGAGCTGCTCATGTCCGCGGAGTACATCGCCTCGGAGGGGAACAAAGAGATCATCCTCTGCGAGCGGGGCATCCGGACCTTCGAGAAGTACACCCGCAACACCTTCGACGTCTCCGCCATCCCGGTCCTCCAGAGCTACACCCACCTCCCGGTGATCGCCGACCCGTCGCACGGCGTGGGCATCCGGAGGTTTGTCCCGCCCATGGCCAAGGCCGCCGTGGCCGCCGGCGCCGACGGCCTGATGGTGGAGGTCCACCCCGACCCGGAGAACGCCTACTCCGACGGCGCGCAGTCCCTCCTGCCCGACCAGTTCGAGCGAATGATGCAGGAGCTGGAGGGCTACGTGAAGCTGGAGGGGAGGCATCTGTAACTCTATGTCCGACCGCAAGACCCTTTTCCGAAACGTCAAACGCCTCGTCGTCAAGCTCGGCACCCGCGTCATCACCGTCCGGGACAACGCCCTGAACGCCGAACGCATCGAGGGCATCGCCGACGACGTGGCCGCGCTCAGGGGGCGCGGCGTCGAGGCCGCCGTCGTCACCTCCGGCGCCATCGGCGCGGGCATGGGCCGGCTCGGCCTCTCCGCCCGCCCGAAGGCCATCCCGGAGCTCCAGGCCGCCGCCGCCGTGGGCCAGAGCCTCCTGATGAACGCCTACAAGCTCGCCTTCCGCCGGCGCGACCTGACCGTCGGTCAAATCCTGCTGACCGCGGACGACCTGAGGGATCGGGCGCGCTACGTCAACGCCCGCAACACCCTGGAGGCCCTCTTCCGGTTCAACGCGGTGCCCATCGTCAACGAGAACGACAGCGTCGCCGTGGACGAACTGCTGGACATCCGGGTCGGCGACAACGACACCCTCTCCGCCTACGTCGCCAACCTGGTCCGCGCGGACCTCCTCGTCCTCTTCTCCGACGTGGACGGCCTCTACTCCGGCGACCCCCGCAGGGACAGCGACGCCCGCCTCATCCCGGTCGTGGATCGGATCACCCCGGACCTGCTCGCCCTCGCCGGGGGGTCGGGCAGCGACGTGGGCGTGGGCGGCATGCGCACGAAGCTGAGGGCCGCCCAGATCGTCACGACCGCCGGGGGGATGATGGTCATCGCCGACGGCGCATCCGTGAGCCTCCTCGACCTGCTCGACGGCCAGGAGACCGGGACGGTCTTCCTCCCCCGGCCCGGCCGCCTGACCGACCGGAAGCGCTGGATCGCCTTCGCCCCTGCCCGCAAAGGGGCCGTGGTCGTGGACGACGGGGCCGCCAGGGCCATCGGGCAGGACGGCAAGAGCCTGCTCCCGTCCGGCATCGTGGAGGTGCGCGGGACCTTCGACGCCGGGGAGATCATCGACGTGCGGCGCGGGCAGGAGACCGTCGCGCGCGGCCTGGCCCGCTATTCGTCCGATGAAGTGGAGAAGATCCGGGGCCTGAAGTCCTCGCAGATCGCCCCGGCCCTCGGCCACCCCGGGGACGACGAGGTGATCCACCGGGACGACATGGTGGTGTTATAGAAACGGACCTCTCCCCCGGCCCCTCTCCTGAAGGAGAGGGGAGAAACCGGGCTTGTTCCCCCTTCCCATCTGGGGAAGGGGGTCAGGGGGTTAGGTCTCTTTTAAAAGCGAAATGTCATGGACAACGTCAAACAGTACGTCCTGGACAAGGCCCGCCGGGCGCGGGAGGCGTCCCGGACGCTGGCGACCCTCACCGGCCGGGTGAAGGACGACGCCCTGCGCCGCATGGCCGATGCCCTGGAGGCGAAGGCGGACCTCATCCAGTCGGAGAACCGGAAGGACATCGAGGCCAGCTGGGGCCGGCTGACGCCCGCGTCCCTCGACCGGCTGACCGTCACCGACAGGACCGTCGCGGGCATGGCGACGAGCCTGAGGGAGATCGCGGCCCAGCCCGACCCGGTGGGGCGGGTGGAGGGGCTGGAGCGTCGGCCCAACGGCCTGCTCGTCGGAAAGATGCGCGTGCCCCTGGGAGTCGTGGGCATCGTCTACGAGTCCCGCCCCAACGTCACGGCGGACGCCGCAGGCCTCTGCCTGAAATCGGCCAACGCGGTGGTCCTGCGGGGTGGGTCGGAGGCCATTCACAGCAACATCTGCATCGCGCGGGTGTTGAGCGAGGCGGCGACGGCCGCGGGCGTGCCCGACGGGGCCATCGCCCTGATCGAGACCACGGACCGGGCCGCCGTGGCCGAGATGCTCCGGGCGGAGGGGCTGATCGACCTGATCGTCCCGCGCGGGGGCAAGCCCCTCGTCAAGCTGGTGATGGAGACCTCCCGCGTCCCGGTGATCAAGCACTACGACGGCGTCTGCCACGTCTACGTGGACGCCGGCGCGGACCTCGACGTGGCCGAGCGCATCGCCTTCAACGCGAAGGTGCAGCGCCCCGGCGTCTGCAACGCCATGGAGACCCTGCTCGTGGACGCGCAGGTGGCAAAGGACTTCCTGCCCCGGATCGCTCGGCGGCTGCGGGAGGCCGACGTCGAACTCCGGGGGTGCGAGCGGACGCGGGAGTTCCTGCCGGAGGTCAAACCCGCCTCCGAGGACGACTGGTACGCCGAGTACCTGGACCTCATCCTGGCCGTGCGCGTCGTGGACGGCCTCGACGCGGCCGTCGAGCACATCGCCCGCTACGGGTCGGCGCACACCGACGCCATCGTCACGCAGAACCACGCGCGGGCCCAGGCGTTCGTGCAGCGGGTCGACTCCTCCTCCGTCATGGTCAACGCCTCCCCCCGTCTGGCGGACGGCGGCGTCTACGGCCTCGGCGCGGAGGTGGGCATCAGCACCGACCGGCTCCACGCCCGCGGGCCGATGGGGATGGAGGGCCTGACGACCTACAAGTGGGTCGTCTACGGAGATGGGCATATCCGGACCTGACCACTGACCACTGACCACTGTTTTTGGGAGGTTCCGCATGCTATCTCGTCTGCTGAGGCCCAGGCCGAGAATGGCCGTCTCCCCCAGGCGGCGCATCAAGGGGATATTCTTCCTGGTCTTCCTGATCGCGGCGGCCTATGAGTTCGTGGGCGGTGATTACGGCTTCTACCGGATCCGGAACCAGAAGCGACAGATCGAACTCCTCAAGGTGGATATCCAGAAGATGCGCGCGGACAACGAGGCCCTCCGGCGCCACGCGGCCCTCCTCGAAAGCGACCCCGCCACCGTCGAGAAGATCGCCCGTGAGCGCTACGGGATGGCTAAGCCAGGGGAGACGGTCTACATGGTCTACGACCGGAACCAGGCGGAGCGGAAAAAACAGTGATCCTCCGAACCGACGGCATCGTCCTCCGGACCCATCGGATGAGCGAAAGCAGCAAGGTGGCCGTGCTCTACACCGCTGAACTCGGCAAGGTGAAGGCGACGGCTAAGGGCGCTCGAAGGCCCAAAAGCAAATTCGGGGCGAGCCTGGAGCCGTTCACGGAGGGGACCTACGTCATCTATCACAGAGAGGGCCGGGACCTTCAGACGCTGAGCGAGGGTGATATCCTCCGTCCCTTTGAAGGGGTGAAATCCGACTTCGACCGGCTGATCCACGCCAGCGCCATCGTGGAGCTGACGGATCACGTCGCGGTGGACGAGGGGCCCAATCCGGCCCTTTACAGGGCGTTGCAGGAGGCCCTGTCCTGTCTCGAACGGCTGCCGGGAGACCGGTCCGAGACGGCCTTCTGGCTCTTCCAGGTCCACGCGGCGGAGGCCCTCGGCTACAGGCCCTCCCTCGACAGATGCGCCGGCTGTGGGGAGCCCTGCCGCCAGAGGCGAACCCGCTTCAGCCCGCGCGCCGGCGGCGTGACTTGCGAAAACTGCGGGGAGGAGGGCGCTGTCTCTCTCCGGGCTGAGACCGTCCGGTTTCTCGCCCGGCTCCAGTCGTCCGGCGCCGAGACAGCCGTCGGCCTGGACGCCCCGGAGACGATTCGAGGAGAGGTCCGTCAGGCGCTCCGGACGTTCGTGGAGTACCACACCGAAGACCGTCGCCCGCTCCGCTCCCTGCATTTCAAGGACCAGGTGAGCATAACGATGTAGAAGACCCATGGGAATCGGAACCTGGCTCACGAAACGCCCCGCTGACCGGGACGGGCAGAGCGCCCTCCTGTCGCGCATCTCGATCTTTGAAACCCTCTCGGGGCGGGAGCGGCGAAAAGTGGAGCAGAAGATGCGCCTCAGCGTCTGCCCGCCGGATGCGCCGATCTTCCGCGAGGGGGAGCGGGATGAGCGCCTTTACGTCGTCGTGGAGGGGCGCATCGATATCCTCCGGCGCCCTGCCAAAACGTCCCCCCCTATCCCGGTCTGCCTGGGGCCGGGGGAATTTTTCGGCGAGACGGCCCTGGTCGACGACGCCCCCAGAACGGCGTCGGCCATCCCCGCCGAGACGACGCGCCTCCTCAGCCTTTCACGCGCCGACTTCAGGGCGCTCTGCGAGCGCCACCCCCGCATCGGCATCCAGATGGTCATGCAGATCTCCTCCGTCATCGCGGGGCGCCTGCGGGAGACGAACCGCCTGCTCAAGGAGGCGCAGGCGCCCAGGCCTCAACCCCAGGAGGCCGAGGTGCCCGAGGAGTCTGAAATCCTTAGACACAAGGCCGGAGGCTCGACATGATGACCCCGCCCCGGAAGGAGATGAGCGGCATCCAGGCGTTCAAGATCGTCGCCGGGGCCGTGGGCGCGGCGGCGCTGCTCTACCTGATCTACCTCATCCGCTCCACCCTGCTTCCGTTCCTGGCGGCCTTTCTGGTGGCCTACATCCTGGGCCCCCTCGTGGACCGGATGGAGGCCCGGGGCATCCGGCGAATCCTGGGGGTGCTCATCATCTACGTCACCCTCCTCCTGTTCACGGTCTCCATCGCCCTCTTCCTCGTCCCCTACCTGGCCAGTGAATTCCAGGACCTCAGCCACCGGATCGCCGGCGAGAAAAAGGACTGGACCTTCTCCATCTCTAACGTGGGCGGCCTGGACCTGACCGTCGAGAAGATCGAATCGGCGCGCAAGGCCGACCTCACCCTCATCGAGCCATCCGAATTTCCCATCATCATCGAGCCCTTCAGCCAGACCAACGTCACCGTCCGCTTCTCCCCCTCCACGGCCAAGCCCGTGCGCACGCACCTCAAGATCCACAGCAACGACCCCAAGCGCCTCAACAACCCCGTGCACGTCTGGCTGGAGGCCAACCGCCCCTCCTCAACCATGCCCCACGAACACGCCGAACTCCAGTGGGAGAAAAACGCCTACTGGCCGGCCATCGCCGTGTCCGACACGGCCCGCTACCTCGGAGAGGTGGAGCCGAGTTACCTGGCCAAGTTTATGGACAAAATCCGAGCCCTCCAGCCCCAGATCGAGGCCTTCCTCCCCATCCTGCGCAGCTTCGACATCGCCGACGAACTGGAGCACTGGGGGTCGAACTTCTCCGCCAACCTCGTCAAGCGCACCCCGGAGCTGATCGGCAGCCTGATCTCCGGCATCACCTTCGCCGTCATCGTGCCCTTCGTCGTCTTCTTCCTGCTGAGCGAAGGGAGGTCCCTCAAGCGCAGCCTGATCGAACTGGTGCCCAACCGCCACTTCGAGCTGGTCCTCAACCTGCTCTACCGGATCGACAAGCAGCTCGGCGGGTTCATCCGGGGCGTGATCATTTACGCCCTGATCGTGGCCGGGCTCTCCATGCTCGGCCTCTGGATGATCGGCCTGCGCTACTACATCGCCGTCGGCATCTTCACCGGTCTGTCCAGCATGATCCCCTACTTCGGGGCCATCATGGGCGTCCTGCTCGGCTCCGCCGCGGCCATGTTCCAGCACCAGACCCCCGAGGCCGCCCTCCCGGTGATCGTCGTCTTCCTGGTCATCCACCTCCTCGACGGCGTCTTCATCTCCCCGATGGTCATGGCCCGCCACGTGGACCTCCACCCCGTGGCCGTCATCTTCGTCCTCCTGATCGGAGGGCAGCTCCTCGGCGTGGCCGGCATGATCATCGCCGTGCCCCTCACCGCCATCCTCAAGGTCTCCGCCCGCACGGTCTACGATGGGTTGAAGAGCTATTCGGTATAAACCCGGCCAACAAACTTTGAAGGGGTTCAACATGGAAACCCACGCGGTTCCCAGAGACCGTCTGATGGTCCCTCAGCACCGGTTCCAGAGGCCCTCCCTGTCGTCCGTGAAGGCGTGCTTCGAAAAGGTCCACGAGGCGTCGGAGAAGGTGTATCATGGGGGAGGGGTCTGGGGGAAGCGGATGTTGGGGGAGGCCTATCCGCCCATGTACCGGAACACGGCCTGGCGGATGATCGGCTACGCAGAGGCGCTGAAGGTGGAGGATAACGAGCTTTACCGAAAGAGACTGATGGAAGGGGGGGAATACCTGCTCAGGGAACAGCAGGCGAACGGGAGCTACCTCTGGTGGTGCTACGAGACCCACGGGCACCCCGACACGGACCACCTCCTCTACTGCACCGCCAACCCGGGCGTGGCCCTGCTGGAGGTCTACAGGCTCACCCGCGACGAGCGTTTCCTGGCGGCCTCAGGGAGGGCCGCTGACTGGGCGGCACGGCACGGCATCTCGCGGAACAACAACTACAACTCTTTCGCAGTGTGGCACCTGTGCGAGCACAATCGGGTTACAGGGGGGCAAAAGTGCCTTGAGGCCGCGATTCACAGGAATCGCGAGGGGGCCTCTCCGCGCCAGCTTCCAAACGGCGCATGGGCGGGGCACAACGCGTGGATCTTCTACCACGCCCTCATCATCCGGGGGTTTGCGGCGCTCTATGGCGCGCTGCCCGACGGCCACGAAATCAGACGGGAACTGCGTGAGCCTGTGATCATGGCCCTCAACCACCTCATCGAAGAACAGAGGGAGAACGGGCATTTCAGGTCCTGTTTTGACCCGGAGGAGTGGGAGAAGTCCAGAGACCCGAAGAGCCACTATTCCGTTCACAAGCCCGACATATTCGACGCCTGCGCGCTGCAGGCGCTGGTCTGCGTGCAGGACTGGACCGACTTCGACACGACCAACGCCCTTTGCGGGGCGCTCGCCTCCCCCATGCCCGAGGACCTCGACGGACAGGGGATGCCCCACCTCGCCTACGGCGCCGGCTACAGATGGCTGGCGGGGCAAAAGTAGCGCGGGAATTCATTCCCGCGCTACGTCGGAGGTCCCAATGCCCGATCTCGACAACGACAACCCGACGCCCGATTTCGACGCCCTCATAGAGCAGGCGCGGCAGCTTCGTGAGGAAGGGAAGGACGACGAGGCGATTGCGAAATACGAGGAGGCGAGGAAAATTGACGGCGCTCTCCCTGAACTCTGCGAACTCATGGAGTTGTACATCAAGACAGGGAGACCTTCTGAGGCTATTGACCTTGCAATTTCCATCTCCGCTAAGGTGTCGATCAGATACAAACAATTCTCCGACATAGCAGAAGCAGTCAATACATATAACCGAATCTTTGAAACGCTTGGAAAGATACCTGATGATGAGATTGTCGACAGCCCCGGTACGGCTTATGCGATGCTGGCGATTTGGGCAAGCGACCTCGGTGAAAACGATCCATATCATCTGGCTCAAAGATCCATGTCAAGAGCGGATGATTATGGCTGGTCTGACTTTCACACGAAATGTTATATGGAATACTGCGCACATTTCTCTGAAGAAAACCTTGAAGAGACATTGACCACCTTTCGGGAGTGGGCGCAGGAAAATCCTGCTGCATGGTTTTATGTAGGAAGTTTTGAATACAAGAAGGACCGTTTTGATGAAGCAGTGGAAGCGTATGGACAGGTTCCAGAAAACGATCCGAACTATGTCCGGGCTATGTTGCTGGCCGGTGAGTGCTGGGAATGCTACAGTATATTCTATGAAGCAGAAGAGTGCTATCAGAAGGCTCTTGATGCGGCTCCAAAAAGCCGGGAGGTCCGTCTGGACTACCTGTGCAATCGCTTAACAATATCGCTGGAAGAAGCCGCCGAAAATGGCTTTGAAAGAGACAGGGTAAGCCGAGCCTATGAGTTTATCACAAAGATCTATAGTGTGCTATCAGGCCAACCCACTGCGACTGAACCGGAGGCAGGAAGGGGAGATAGGGATTCGGCAGGTCCTCGTTTATTAGCAGAACAGGACACGATCTTTTGGGATCAGTTGCTTCAGGGTTCGGAGCGTCGGATTATTGAGCAGATTTCTGATCGGATCAGAAGGGAGGAGCAGCAGACTCGTGAGGAAATTCACACGGAGAGGAAAAGCATCCAGGAGGGATTCTCAGACCTGAGAGAACGATGGGAAGACGGCATCGTTGCTTTGCAGGAGACCATCCGAGAACGTGTCACTGAACAACTACAACTGACCGACGAGAAACTTGATGACTGTGAACGGAATTTGAGCGTGGAACATAGCGAGTTTTGGGGAAATCTTACACCCGCTTCTACGCGGTATCTGGCTACAGGATGCTACATCCTTGATGTCCTTGGACGAAACGCGGTGAAGATGGAGTACTCTTGCGCGGCCATAGAATTTACGAAGACATTGGAGGCGGAGTTACGACAGCACCTCGTTGATCCATTCATCTCGTTCGCAGCACAACGAGGACGTGGTCCCAATATCTTTGAAAAAGAGCGAGGCAAAATAACGGTAGGTGATATCTGCTACGTTCTGGAAACCTCTGGATTGAAGTCCGAATTTTCGGAGAGTCTTGAGGAAAAGGGCCGCTTCCTATTGACGGACTTTCCTGTCCTGAAAAAAATCAATAAACTCCGGAGCGAAGCCGCACACGTCGGAGACATAGGCCGTCGGCAGGCATCAGACCTCCGCGACCTGGTCCTCAAAATCCTGCCGAAGATCGTGGCCCTGAGCTCTCGCTAATTTTAAACGTCTGATGTGGAATTAAATCGCTTCAATAAAAACAATGGGTTATTAAAGGGCCATTTTGAGGCCTAAAAATCCCGATCAGTATTTTCAATAACTTACAAAATCATTCCACATCAGACGTTTTAAGGAGGCTGCTTCCAATGATCGGCATTAAGGAACGCTACATTATCGATGAAAGCGGCAATCGCGTCAGCGTTGTCCTGGACATATCGGATTACTGCAAACTTCTTGAGGAACTGGAAGAGCTGGAATCCATTCGCGCCTATGACGCGGCCAAAGCCTCCGGAGACAAGGCTGTCCCCTTCGAGCAGGCGGTCGCTGAGATTGAGCAGAATCGCCGATGAGCTACGCCATCTCTATCCTGCGGCGCGCCCAGAGAGAACTGGCCGACTTGCCTGCTGGAGTCTATGAACGAGTCCGCGACGCCATTCGGGCGCTTGCTCAGGACCCCAGGCCGCCCGGCTGTCTCAAGCTGACAGGCCGCGAAGGATGGCGTATTCGAGTGGGGGATTACCGCGTGATCTACGAGATTGACGACCGCCAACAAACCGTAACCGTGCTGCATATTGGCCATCGACGCGATATTTATCGCCCCTGATCCTCGATCCCCGATCCCTGCTTTACCCCCGCAACTCCTCCAGCTTCTCAAAGTACCCCGGAAACGTCTTGCTCACGCACCCCGGATCGTTGATGACGACCCCCTCCGCCTTCAGGCCCACGAGCGCGAAGCTCATGGCCATCCGGTGGTCGTCGTAGGTGTCGATGGCCGCCGGCAGGATGCGCCCCGCCGGAGGGATCACGACCCCATCCGGCAGCTCCACGGCCTGCACGCCTAACTTGCGCAGCTCCGTCACGACCGCCGCGATCCGGTCCGTCTCCTTGATCCGCATGGACGCCACGTTCCGGATCGTCGTCGGCCCCTCCGCGAACGGCGCGAGGGCCGCCAGCGTCTGCGCCAGGTCCGGCATGGCGTTCATGTCCGCGTCAATCCCCTTCAGCCGCGCCGGTCCCCGCACCTCGATGAAGTCCTGCCCGGCCTCCACCCAGCACCCCATCCGCTCCAGCGCGTCCACGAAGCGCACGTCCCCCTGCGCCGACGCCAGATTCAGATGCTGCACGCGCACCCGGCCCCCGGTCAGCGCCGCCGCCGCGAAGAAATACGAGGCGTTGGAGGCATCCGGCTCCACGTCGTAGACCCGCCCTCGGTACTCCTGCCCGGCGCACACGCGAAACCTTTCATACCCGTCCCGCCAGACCTCCACGCCGAAATCCTTCATCCCCGCGAGCGTCATGTCGAGATACGGCTTCGAGACCAGGTCCCCGGCCACCTCCACCTCCACGTCCCGCCGCGCGTACGGCGCGGCCAGAAGGATGGACGTGAAGTACTGGCTGCTCGTCCCCCCGGCCATCCGCGTCTTCCCCCCCGCGATCCCCTCCGCCTCCACGATCACCGGCGGGCAGCCGTTGTCATATCGCGTCCTGCTCCGCACGCCCAGCGCCCTCAGCCCATCCAGCAGGTCCTGGATGGGCCGCTCCCGCATCCGCGCCACGCCGTCGATCACGTAGGTCCCGCGCCCCAGCGCCGCAACGCCCGTCAGGAACCGGGCGGAGGTCCCGGAGTTCCCGACGAACAGCTCCGCCTCCGACGCCGGGATGCGCCCCGCGCACCCCTTCACCTCAAACCGGGCCTCCCCCTCGTCCCCCGCCACCTCCACGCCAAGCCGCCGGAGGGCGTCCGACATGGTGTGCGTGTCGTCGCTGAACAGCGCCCCCCGCAGGACCGATTGGCCCTCCGCCAGGGCGGACATGACCAGCGCCCGGTTGGTGTAGCTCTTGGAGCCGGGGATCGTCACCGTCGCATCCACGGGCCGGCTCAGCGGACGGATCTCAAGCGCATCAGACAAGGCAATTCCTTCCTATTCACAGGAAAAATCTTTCGAGCAGACCCATCAAAGGCAAACGGCAAACAGGGTGGTGGAACGCGACCTCATGGGAGCGTTTGGTTGGGTGGCCCCCAGCCCTCCCCCATCCCAAGCGACAAAACCCTTGTTTCCCCCTCCCTCCCCCACCTGTGGGGGTAGGGAGGGGGTTACGGGGGTGGAAGGGGGGCTGTCACGTTTTACGTTTCACTTGCTTTGGCACGACGCTTGCACTATCCATTGCCCAACTCTGAGTGGTACCGATTGGTCTTGGCCCTCTGCCCGGTAGGAGCCCGCGTGGTGACCGGAAAGGCGGAGGGCTATTTTATGGCCTCCAGCATCTCCCGGCCCTGCCTCGTGAACGCCGCCTTCGCCTCCGGCGGCGACGTCTTCCAGACTAAGAACATCTTCCGGATGTCGTTCAGGAACCCCCGGTTGACCCGCTGCCACGACGCCACGTCCCCGCTCAGCCGGCGGATGTCCACCTCGATCTTATAGATGCCGTGCTCCCCCGTCGGAATCGCCAGGAGCTGGACCTCCTGGCTGATGCCCAGGTCATAGGGCGCCAGCCAGACGGTCATGCCGATTCGGTATTCAGGTTCTCCTTGCACGTCCTCCGCCGCAAACCTCACCTCCCCCGTCACGAATCGCCCGATGGAGCTCTCCCCGTAGGACTCGAACGCCCGCGCCAGATAGGTGTAGACCCCCAGCGCCTCCGCCGCCCCGAGCGTGAACGGGAAGTCGAACCGCCAGTCGTCCCCGTCCGGCGCCGGAAACGCCCACTTCCGCGTCACGTCCGGCACGGCCATGTCCGCCGCCTTCCGGGCCGGATACAGCGTGGACAGCAGGACCGTGGCCATGACGATCAGCGTGGAGGACACGGCCGACAGGGACGAGTAGTTGACCGACAGCCCGCCCAGCATCCCGTAGGCGTTCAGGACCAGGATCAGCGCCTGCCCGATCAGATAGCCCAGCACCGCGCCCAGCGTGGCGAACACCGCCGCCTCGGCTAAGAACAGCGCCGCGATGTGATTCGGGGCCAGCCCCACGGAGGAGTAGATGCCGATCTCCCGGAACCGCTCGTAGACTGCCCCCATCATCGTGTTCAGCACGATCAGCGCCGCAATCACGACCGGAATGAACAGGTTGCCCAGCCCCGACACCGACGTCGCGCCGATGGACGAGTAGACCGTCACCCGCTCCCCCTCGCCCACGAACATCGTCAGCGCCACCCGCGCCATGAACCGCTCGATCTCCTCCCGGTAGTCGGAGGCCGGCCTCCCCGTCCCCTCCCCGGACGATTCACTAGGGTTGGGTGGGGAGAACGATCCTGTGAATCGTTCGGCGGCACGTCTCCCTTCCCTATCCCGGAAGTCCGTGACCGCGACCGACCGGAGCGTCCCCCCGACCTCCATCACGAAATCGTAGGGGAGGATCAGCGTGTTCACCGCGTCTAAGTGCGTGAACGCCTCGATCGGCACCGTCGCCGCAGCGCGGGGGTCCTGGCTCAGCCCCCGCCAGTCGCTCGTCCCCGTCGTCTCCATCGTCATGTCGATCGGCGTGGGGCGCTCGTCGTCCATGTCCTTCATCCGGTCGAGCCGCCTCGCGTCGATCACCCCCACCACCGCAAAGTCCGCCCCCAGCATCCGGATCGACGCCCTCCCCGCGTCCTCCGGCCTGAGGCCCACCAGCGCCGCCAGGTCGCTCGGCAGGACGCAGACGTTCCGCTCCCCCGGACGGAACCACCGGCCCGACAGCAGCGCCCGGTCGATCCCCATCACCTCCGGCTCCTCCGGCGTCATCCCCAGCAGCCCGTTGGCAAAGCTCGCCCTTCCCGTCCCCGCGACCTCGAAGTCCACGTAGGCCCGCTCCCCCCGCGTCTCGGCGATGTAAAAAGCGCGAGGGGCCACCAGCGCCCGCCCCCGGAAGTGGCTGGCCACGTAGTCCAGCGTCGAGGGCTGGAGCCCCCGCCAGTTCCGGTCCCGCACCAGCCCGCCCGCGTAGGGGGGCCGGTTGCTGCGCGGCAGCTTGTAGAACCGGAGCGTCGTCTGCACCGACGTAAACGACAGCACCGTGAACGTCAGCAGCGTCAGCGTGGCCGCCGTCAGCCCCGTCCGAAGCGGGCGCTTCTTCAGGTTGGACAGGCCCAGAGACACCGCCGCCGCCGTGGCGCTGCTCCGGCCCACGTCCGTCTCGTAGATCCCCGCCTCCGCCCGCTTCAGCCTCCGCATCTCCTCCGAGAACTTGGAGATCACGATCCAGATCGCCACGCCCCCCATGAACAGGGTCACGAACGCCAGGAAGATGATGTAGGGGGACGACGACAGCTTGAACGCCGGGTGGACGACCCGGAGGATCAGGAAGATCAGCAGGAACAGCCCCGCAAACCCCGCGATCCGCCGCCGCACGTCCGGAAACCCGAAGACCAGCCGCTCGCAGAAAAACGCGAAAGGCAGCACCAGCACGAAGTAGAACACGATCCCCTGCACCGTGTCGTTCGCCGTCTCCTTCACGTCCGGGTAAGCCCGCGCCTCCAGCCCCCACCCCCGCCGCGCCGCCGCGATAAACCGCTCATAGTCCAGCCCCTTGAGATGCCCCTGCGCCTCCAGCAGCGCCGCCCGCGCCTCCTCGTGCAGGGCGTTCAGACGACGGTTCTGCACGGCATACCGGGCGAGCTGTTTCATCCGCGCGTCGTCCACGACCCACACGTCCCGCGCCGCCCGATAGGACGGCAGCGCGATGATCCCCCCATCCGCCGCGTAGCCCGTCCCCTGCGCCCGCGCCAGGACCGCCGGCGAGACCTCCTCCGCCCGCACGGGACGGTCGAACAGGTCCTGCGGGGCGTTGATCAACATGTACTTGATCCCGATCAACCCGGTGCTCATCAGGATCTTCACTCGTTCCCCTGGCGGGGCGAAGACCACCGCGGCCTGCGTCGTCCGCCCCTCCCTGGCGCTCTGATTGGCCACGTACCGGTACCCGAACGACCTGGGCTGGGCGTCGTTCGCCCCCAGCACCGTCATGTAGTCCAGCGCCGAAAGATAGCTCGCGTCCACGATCTCGAACAGGCTGATCGACCGGCAGCGGAACAGCACCTCCATCATCTCGTTCTCCCACCAGCCGTAGGACTGCCGGATGGGATAGGTCACGTCCCCGTCCTGCCCCATGTCGGGCGCGGAGACGATCTCCCCGTCCTCCCCGACCCGGTAGGCCAGGACCTCGTTCGCCCACTTGTTCCGCACGATGTCGAACCGGAAGCGCCCCATCGAGTCCGTCTGCGTCGCGATCAGCGTCCGCACCCCGGCCACGGAGTTCGGCCCCGGCTGCTGGTAGGTGACCACGGCCCCCGGCACAGGGACCCTCGGGATCGCAAAGTCCGCCGCCCGGTCAAAGTAGAGGATGCGCCCCGACAGGCTGTGCGCCTCATCCCGCAGGGAGAGCTGCGCCTCCCGGAAGAACTGCGCGTCCCCCGCCATCTTCAGGACCAGCCCCGCGACCGTTCGGACCTGCCCCGTCAGCCGACCCACGTCCGCGTCCGCCATCCGGTCCAGCGGCGTATCCACCCGCTCGCGGGCGTCGTCCAGCGTGGCCAGCGACATCCCCTCGAACCCCACGAACACGGCGGCCTCGTGGTCCAGCGCCAGCGGGACCGGCATGAACGTCTTCCACGTCCGCTTGGCCGGGGCCACCGCGTCCACGTAGCGCTCCTCGCCAGGGAACAGGCCCTCGGCATACCCCTCGAACGCCTTGGCGTAGGGCGCGAGCAGATTCTTGAGGTACTCGTTCGTGGCCTTCGCCGGGTTCATGAACGTCCCCATCCCGAAGCCCCCCACCCGGTCCCCCCGCGTGGAAAGGTCCAGCCCGATCATCAGCTTGAAGTCGATCCGCTCCGCCTCCGGCATCCGCGCCCGAAAATGGCCGCTCTCCCGCGCGTGGCGATACAGAAAATCGTGTATCCCGGCCAGCCCCTGAAAATGCCCCGACGTGGCTAAGAACAGGACGGAGTACCTCGTCCCGTGCGCCTTCAGCGCCCTCGCCACCTCGATCAGCGCCGAGATGCCCGCCGCATTCTCAGCGCCCGGCGCCAGGCCGGGCGTCACGGAGATCGCGTCATAGTACGCCTCCAGGACGATGACCTGGTCCTTCCACCTCCGCCGGGACTGCACCCGCCCCCCCATCGGCATCTCCTCGTCCAGCCCCGGCAAAAAACCGTAAATGTTCGCCGTCGGGAGCGTCTGCCAGTCCATCCGGGAGGTCACGCGCACGCGGCCCCCCCCCTGCTGCGCCAGTTCTCTCAGCCTTTCCGCCCCCTCCCGCTCGACCCAGAATCGGGGGATGTGCGCCGGCACGTTCAGGAACTTCTCCGACGCCTCCCCTGTCGTCACCCTCCCGTCGTCGTAGAAGATGACCGCCTCTGCGCCGAGCATCCGGGCATTCAGGGCGTTCGGCCCGCTCCCGAACCCCATCAGCGCGACGCCCCCCGCCACGGCCTTCCCGTTGAAGTCCCGGAACTCCCCCCGCCCCCCGTCGATCAGCGCGCCCATGCCCGCCGCATTCTCAGCGCCCGGCGCCAGGCCGGGCGTCACGGAGATCGCGTCATAGTACGCCTCCAGGACGATGACCTGGTCCTTCCACCTCCGCCGGGACTGCACCCGCCCCCCCATCGGCATCTCCTCGTCCAGCCCCGGCAAAAAACCGTAAATGTTCGCCGTCGGGAGCGTCTGCCAGTCCATCCGGGAGGTCACGCGCACGCGGCCCCCCCCCTGCTGCGCCAGTTCTCTCAGCCTTTCCGCCCCCTCCCGCTCGACCCAGAATCGGGGGATGTGCGCCGGCACGTTCAGGAACTTCTCCGACGCCTCCCCTGTCGTCACCCTCCCGTCGTCGTAGAAGATGACCGCCTCTGCGCCGAGCATCCGGGCATTCAGGGCGTTCGGCCCGCTCCCGAACCCCATCAGCGCGACGCCCCCCGCCACGGCCTTCCCGTTGAAGTCCCGGAACTCCCCCCGCCCCCCGTCGATCAGCGCGCCCGCCACGCCCCCCTCCGGCAGCGACGGCGTCCGCACCTGGTTGGGCCACATCCCGAACAGCGGGATCGTCTCCCCCGTCCCCTCCACCGCCACCTGCGCACCCCGGTCCACCGGAACCGTCACCGGGAACGACTCCACCGTCACCCGCTCCAGGCCGATCTCCCGGAACTGCGCCTCGACCCAGCGCCCCGCCTCCGCGCACCCCGGCGTCCCGGCCACGCGGGAGGGGAGCGACGACAGCCGCGTCATCGTCGCCCGGATGCGCCCCTCCGGGATGCCGTCGATGACCTGGCGGATGCGCCGGTCCTCCCCGGTCATGTCCGCCTGCCGGCCCCCCTCTGACCTCCGCTCCCCCAGCCCGAGCGCCCTGCGGATGCCCTCCGACACCCGCTCCATGTCAAAGACCGTCAGGATGACCAGCAGCGCGACTGCCGCGAGGGCGAGCAGGATGGAGCCGAGTCTACGCAACATGCGAAAACATCTTTCTCGAAAAACAGACCTAACCCCCTAACCCCCTTCCCCAAAGGGGAAGGGGGAACAGGCTTTTCTTCCCCCCTCTCCCCCTGGGAGAGGGGGGATACAGGGGGGAGAGGTCTACCTCACCCCCAGCAGTATCTCCGCCAGCAACTGATCCAGCTTCTCGCACTTCAGCCCTCGCGCCCCCATCGCCTCGATGTCGAACGTCATCCCTTTCAGCCTCGCCGCCTTATCCTTCGAGTACTTGCCGAGGTACTGCTCGTAGTCCGCGTTCTGCCCCTGAATCTCCCTCAGAATCCCCTGAACCTCCGCGTCCCCCTCGAAGCGTCGCGCCTTCTCCCTGAGGATGTTGTAAGTCCGCATGCACCCCAGCGCGAAGTCCCACACCCCCTCCTCATCCTCCGTCCGGTAGGCGTGCGCGTCGAAGTGCCTCGGCCCGGCGTATCCGTATTTCTCCAGAAGCCGCACCAGCAGGAACGCCCCCTTGTAGTCCTCCGACCCGAACCGGAAGTCCTGGTCGTAGCGCCCGAACCGCTGGTCGTTCAGGTCGATGTGGAACAGCTTCCCCGCCTCCAGCGCCTGCGCCACCCCGTGGTGAAAGCAGAGCCCCGCCATGCTCTCGTGCGCCACCTCCGGGTTCACGCCCACCATCTCCGGGTGGTCCAGCGTCTCGATGAACCCCAGGTAGTGCCCCGTCGTCGCAAAGTACAGGTCCGCGCGCGGCTCGTTCGGCTTGGCCTCCAGCGCAAACTTCATGTCGTAGCCCTGATCGATCACGTATTCGCACAGGAAGTTGATCCCGTCCCGGTAGCGCTTCACCGCCGTCACCGCATCCTTTGTGACATTCGACTCCGCCCCCTCCCGGCCCCCCCAGAACACGTAGATCTTCGCCCCCAGCTCGGCCCCCAGGTCGATGGCCGACATGATCTTCTGAAGCCCGTATGCCCGCACCTTCGGGTCGTTCGACGTGAACCCCCCGTCCCGAAACACCGGATGCGAGAACGTGTTCGTCGTGGCCATCGGCACCTTCATGTCATGGTCCGTCAGCGCCTTCTTGAACTCCTTTACGATCCGATCCCGCTCCGCAGGCGTGGCGTGGATCGGCACCAGGTCGTTGTCGTGCAGGTTGACCCCGTAGGCCCCCAGTTCGCTCAGCCTCTGCACGATCCGCGTGGGCGGGATCGGCCTCCGCACCGGCTCCCCGAACGGATCGCGCCCGATGTTCCCCACGGTCCACAGCCCGAACGTGAACCGATCCGACTGCTTCGGCGTGTACTGGTCTGACATGATGACCCTCCTGATCTTTTGGATCTCACCCCACCGCCGCCTCGACCTTCTTCACCAACTCCCCCGGCAACCCCTTCCCGTCCCCCGTCTTCGCGTTCTCCTCCACGTGCGCCACGCGCCGCGTCCCGGCGATGATCGTCGATACGTGGGGATTCGAAAGGATGTAGCGCAGGGCCAGTTGCGCCACCGTCCCCCCGCCCGCCAGCGCCTCCAGCCGGCCGATTCGCGCCTGCTCCGCCTTTCGCGCCTCAGGCAGTGAGGCATATTTGTAGGTGAACGCCCCCGTGCCCAGCGAGGACTTGACAATGACCCCCACGCCCTTTCGCGCGGCCTCCTCCAGGACCCCCTTCACCGCCAGGTCCCGGCGCAGGACGTTGTAGGTCACCTGGAGCGTGTCATAGTTCCCATCCTGGAGTGCGGTCCGGCAGACCTCCACGTCGTTGACGTCGTCCGTCGTGACCCCGATGAACCGCACCTTCCCCGCCGCCTGCGCCCTCTTCAGCGCATCCAGCACATCCCCCCTCTGGACGACCTCCAGCGGCGCGCTGTGGATCTGGATCAGGTCGATGACGTCGATCCCCATCACCTTCAGGCTCTCGTCGATGGACTGCGCGCTCAGCGCGGGCGTGTGGTCCTTGACGTAGTTCTTCTCCGCCGAGAAGAAGTGCCCGCACTTCGTGGCGACGAAGCACCGGTCCCGATGCCCCTTCAGCGCCCTGCCGAACACGCGCTCACTCTCCCGGTCCCCGTAGTTGGGGGCCGTGTCGAAGAAGTTGACGCCCAGGTCCAGGGCGCGGTGGATCGTCCGGATCGCCCCCACCTCGTCCACCTCCGGGCGGTCCCCCGGCCCCTGCACGCCCCATCCGGCCCTCCCCACGCTGATCCCCCCGAACCCGACCTCCGACACCTTCAACCCCGTCCGGCCCAACGTGCGATAGTTCATAACATGACCTCCTAAAAATCTTTAACCGGCTTTCAGACCCCTCCCCCCATCCCCCTCCCCCAGAGGGAGAGGGGGCGAAAAGCACCCCCCCCCCGACCCCTCCCCTACAAGAGGGGAGGGGAGAAAGACAAAGAGCAAAACGGCGCGACAGCGGGGTGGATACCGTGCTTCTTTTGTCCAACTTTTCTTGCACGAGCAAGAAAAGTTGGAATATCCCCTACTCAATCCACGGATGCACGCTATGCCCCGCCCCGGGAAACCAGACCCAGTCCACGACGAACGCCACCGTGATCGCGCACACGTGCCCCGTCAGCAGCCCCAGGAAGAACGGTCGGCACTGCCGGTAGAACGCCATCCCGCCCACCCTCAGAATGACCGCCTTGCACGCCCAGGCCAGGAAGATCGTCAGCGCGAAGTTCCGGACCAGGTCCGTCCCGTTGATCGTGAACCCCACCGGATGGATCGGCCACCACGGGAGCCGGTACCGGAGAAACATCATGACCCCCATGGCCGCCGCCCCGATCCCGAAGAAGGCGATCCGGTTCCAGTCCGTCCCGAACGGCTCCTTGATCTTGCTGATCGTGTCGGGCAGGATGTGCGCCCCGTGGCAGACGAACCCGTGCCCGAAGTTCTCCGCCCCCCGCCGGTAGCCCAGTTCGAGCGGGGCGATCACCGACAGCAGCGTCACCGCCACGAACGCCAGCCCCACGGCCCAGAACAGCCTTCGCCCCCCTTTCCGGACGGCGTCCGACAGCTTGGCCGCGTGCGCCGTGGCCGTCAGCGGCCCGAACCAGGTCGGATACGAGAACGCCATCGTCGTCAGACTGGACGGGGAGACATTCTTCGCGCCGACAAGATACACGGAGAAGTCCTGCGCGGTCATCGGGCTCTCGATGTAGAGCAGCCCCGACTCCGCCGTGATCTTGGCCACCCCGATGTAAAGAACGTACGTCATCAGCGTCAGCGGGACGGCCATCTTGGCGTCCATGCCCGCGTTCGTCAGAAAGACGATCATGAACAGCACCCCGAAGACCGCCCCGAAGGCGGCCGTGCGGTAGGAGACCATCTCGTTCCCATCGTCCGCCGGATACCGGGCGTCCATCGCCTTCCGCCAGACCTCCCTCAGATGTCCCCTGGCCATCCACAGCCCCCAGATCACGAAGATGCAGAACGCCCCCAGCCCCTGCCAGCTCGACGCCGCGTCGTAGGACCCGAACCGGTCCCCTCGCCCCCCGATGCTGTAGCCCAGCCGGTTGAAGACGCCGAACTCCACGACGAACAGAAGGAAGAAAAACCAGATGCTGAACAGCGTCTCTAAGTTGGCGAAGTAGGAGAAGCTGAACGTGAACGGGTCGATGTACGTGAACAGCGGCGGGAGATCCCTCCCGAACGAGAACATCTTCCCCGTCACCGGCAGCGGCGGAAGGGCGGGCGTGAACCAGGTCATCGTCGTCCACGACAGGAAGCAGAACGACAGGGCCGCCCCGCCCCAGAACAGCCGTCCCCGCGCAAACCCCGGCCAGACCGACGCCCCCCCCGCGTCCTGGGCCATCTCGATCGCCGGCTCCAGGGCCGGGTAGCGGAGGCGCTCGCTCTCCGCCCACTGCTTCCTGAGGATCACGCCGACGCAGACCGCAGAGAACGCGACGATGAAGAACAGGAGCAGCCACCAGAACAGAGGCACGACCCACGCCCCCCACGGGACCTGTCCGCCCGGCGGCAGCCCCTCGAACAGCAGCGTGATCGCCCCCCCCTCGTCCCGCGGTGCGATCCAGGACGGCATGTGAGGGTGCAGGAACTGCGCCCACTGGTTCTCCGGCGTGGCCACGTAGTAGGGGATCGTGATGAACATGAAGAGGCTGTCGATCGGCGCGCCCCCGATCAGCCCCATCGCGCAGACCGTCAGGACCTCCGCCGGCGTGAGCAATCGCCTCCCGAACGCCTTCAGGAGGGGGTTCAGGACGCAGACTAAGAACAGCATCCCCACGAACAACGCCGGGGAGAAAAAACCCGACGTCACGTGGGACGACCGGACGACCCGCGTGGAGTAGATTGCCCACCCGTGAACGAACAGCGCCACCCCCAGGCCGATCAGCACGGCCCGCCCCGTCAACCCCCCCGCCGTCTGCGCCGGAACCGCCCCGGCGTCGCACGTCTCCTCGCGCCGTCGGCCTTGGCGTTTAGTCAACACGAAGAAAGGCTCCTCCTCCGAAAAACCGACCTAACCCCCTCTATCCCCCTTCCCTAAAGAGGGTGGTGGAACGCGACCTCATGGGAGCGTTCGGAGAGGGGAGGGGAACAACCAAGTCTTCTCCCCCTCTC
>Ga0156186_1113_pt1 | contig 22123 bp, 23 predicted proteins | sample RifCSPlowO2_12_FD_107839 | JGI IMG/M metagenome (GOLD analysis project Ga0156186, IMG submission 107839) | Candidatus Handelsmanbacteria bacterium RIFCSPLOWO2_12_FULL_64_10
GTATGCCAGGTCTTTTGGCCCTGAGTTGAACGACTTTGCGGAGGCGGTTTTACGCGGCAAGCCCCTGGAGGCCGGGCCGGAGCAGGCCATAGGCGAGCTGCGCACTGCCCTGGCCATCTACCGCTCCGTGGAGAGCCGAGGGTGGGAGAAGGTGTGGGGGTGAGGCCGCGTGCGTTTATTTTTAGTTGTTCGCAGTGGCTCCATCCTCTATATTCATGCTGCGTGAGGCCGAAAGACGTGCCCAATCGAGATCAGGACTGGTTCAATCAGGCGATCAGGGACCTGGAGCAGGCGGAGGACTCCCGCCGGGCCGGGCGTCACGAGTGGGCCTGCTTCGCCGCCCAGCAGGGGGCGGAGAAGGGCGTCAAGGCGCTGCATCTTCACCTGGGACAGGAGGCGTGGGGGCACGTGATCGCCAGGTTGCTCCAGGAGTTGCCGGAAGCGGTGTCCGTCCCGGAAGACCTGATTGAGAAGGGGCGCGTGCTGGACACGTTCTACATCCCTTCGCGGTACCCGAACAGTCACCCGGAGGGCGCGCCGTTCGAGCATTATGGCCCTCTGCAGAGCGAGGAGGCGATCCGATATGCCCGTGAGGTCCTTGAGTTCGTCCGTGCTCAAATGGCCTGACGCGCAGACGGTGGGCCGAGAGGTGCGCCACTGGGCAGAAAAGGCGGCGGCGAGTCGGAGGGATGTGCGCCAGATCGGCTATTTCGGGTCATACGCCCGCGGAGACTGGGGGGTGGGGAGCGACCTGGACGTGATTGTCGTGCTGGAACACTCGGAGCAGCCGTTTGAGAGGCGAGGCGCGGAGTGGGATACGACAGGGCTCCCGGTGCCGGCGGACGTGCTGGTTTACACTCAGAAGGAGTGGGAGGGCCTCAGCGCTCAGAGGCTGTTTCAGAGGTCCATCGTGCGGGAGACGATCTGGGTGTACGCCGGAGGCGATTAAGCAAGAGGGGAGCAGGTGGACGAAGTCAAAATAGCGGTTCTTTGGACGATATTGAGGAGCGACAACCTGATATGTGGAACTGGTTGCGAAGACTTTTCAAGGGGGCATCCCCTGCCCCGGACACTCCGCTGGCGCGGGGCACGGTCAAGCGCATCGTCCGGGACAGGGGGTTTGGGTTCATCCGGAGCACGGACGGCAAAGAGGTCTTCTTCCACAGGTCGGCGCTGGTCGGGCTGGACATCGGCCGTCTGTCAGAGGGCCAGAAGGTGGAGTTCGTGCTGGAGGAGAGCCCCAAAGGCCCCAGGGCCTCGAAGGTGCGGGTCGTGAGGTAGCAGGGGCGGGGCTTACCCCGCCCGGGGGGTATATTTACACGAGCGTAGGGGCGACCGCCCTTCGACGCTGCTCAGGGCAGGCAAGGGTCGCCCCTACCTGTTTTTCAGGATTTCCACAATCCGCTCCGCCGCACGCCCATCCCAGAGATCGGGAATTCGCCCCTTTTTGTAAGACCCCTCCAGGATTCGCGTCGTTTCCCGCACTATCTTTTCGGGGCTCGTGCCGACCAGGGTGTTCGTCCCGACCGATATGGTCTCGGGGCGTTCGGTGTTCTCCCGGACCGTGAGGCAGGGGACGCCGAGGGCCGTGGTCTCCTCCTGCAGGCCGCCCGAATCCGTGATGACCAGCCGGGCCTCTTTTTGAAGTTTGATGGCGTCAAAGTAGCCCACCGGCTCAGTCAGGATCGCATTCGACATCGCGCTGACCTGGTCCTGCAGGCCGAAGGCTGTCAGGTTCTTCCGGGTGCGCGGGTGGATGGGGAAGACGAGGGGGATGCGCCTCTGAATGTCGCGAAGGGCGGACAGGATGCCCCTGAGTGTCTCCGGGTGATCCACGTTAGAGACGCGGTGAAAGGTGACGAGGGCATAGCCCTTTGGCTGGACGCCGAGGGTCGAGAGGATGGGCGAGCGGTTCGCGGTCTCCAGGGCGTGGAAGAGGGAATCGATCATCACATTGCCGACGCGGTGGACCTTGTCGGGAGGGAAACCTTCGCGCAGCAGGTTGGCGTCAGCCTCGGCGGAGGTGGTGAAGAGGAGATCGGAGATGGCGTCGGTGACGATGCGGTTGATCTCCTCGGGCATGGCCCGGTCGCGGCTGCGCAGGCCCGCCTCCACGTGGGCGACGGGGATGTTGAGCTTGGCTGCGCAGAGGGCGCAGGCGAGGGTGGAGGTGGCGTCGCCGACGACCAGGACGAGGTCCGAACGTCGTTCGAGCAGGGCCTCTTCGAAGGCGGTCAGGACCTTTGCGGTCTGGACGGCCTGCGAGCCGGAGCCGACCCCGAGGTGCCGGTCCGGCTCCGGGAGGCCGAGGTCGCGGAAGAAGACTGCGGACATCTGCCAGTCGTAGTGCTGGTCGGTGTGGACGAGGCAGGGGGAGAAGGCGTCGGGGTGTCTCCGGAGCGCCCGGAGGATGGGGGCGATCTTCGGGAAGTTGGGGCGGGCGCCGGCGACGAGGGTGATGGAGCGCATGGGGATAGACCTTTGCGTAGAGGAGAGAAAAGCCTGTTCCCCCTTCCCTTCAGGGAAGGGGGTCAGGGGGTTAGGTCTTCCCAACATGCGCCAAATAGATGAAGATGTCAAGATGATTACAAAATTTAAGGGGATCGGGCGAAATTTTAGTTGACAGGATTGTTGGAAAGAATTATTATAGGACCTGCTTTTCTTCCGATTATAAGGCTGATCTTGCGATTTTGAGGAAGGGATCGCTGGCGGATAGGAGTTTTTCATGAATATTCCGACGCATGACGTCCTGCTCGTGGGGGGGGGCGGGGCCGGTCTGCGCGCTGCCATCGCAGCGGCGGAGACCCACGAGCGCATTCACATCGGGGTTGTCTCCAAGGTCTATCCCATGCGGAGTCACACGGTCTCGGCAGAGGGGGGGGCCGCGGCGGTGATGCGCGAGGACGACAGCCTGGATTCGCACGCCTACGACACGATCCGGGGGAGTGATTTCCTGGCCGACCAGGACGTGGTCGAGGCCTTTGTCAAAGAGGCCCGGGACGAGGCGATCCAGCTGGAACACTGGGGATGTCCGTGGAACCGCGACCCGGACGGGCGCGTGAGCGTGAGGGCCTTCGGCGGCATGAGCGTGAAGCGGACGCTGTTCGCTTCGGACAAGACCGGGTTTCACATGCTGCACGCGCTGTTTCAGACCTCCCTGAAATACGAGCGCATCACGCGCTACGACGAGTGGTTTGCCACCTCTCTTCTGATGGAGGATGGGAGGGTCTGCGGGGTGACGGCGCTGAACCTGCGGTCGGGGGGCATTCAGGCCATTCCCGCCAAGTCGGTGATCATTTGTACAGGGGGCGCGGGCCGTATCTTCCCCTTCACGACCAACGCGGCCATCAAGACGGGGGACGGCATGGCCCTGGCCTACCGCGCCGGATGTCCGTTAAAAGACCTGGAATTTGTGCAGTACCATCCCACCGGTCTGCCCGGGACGGGCATCCTGATCACGGAGGCCTCCCGGGGCGAGGGGGGGTACATGCTCAACAGCAAGGGGGAGCGGTACCTGAGCGCGTATGTGCCCGGCAAGATGGAGCTGGGGCCGAGGGATATTCTGTCCCGGTCGTTCATCCACGAGATGAGGGCGGGTCGGGTCTTTGAGGGGCCTTACGGGAACTATGTCCATCTGGACCTGCGGCATCTGGGCGAGAAGGTGATCGACGAAAGGCTCCCGTTTGTGCGGGAGTTGACCACCAAGTATGTGGGGATCGATCCGGTCTACGAGCCGATCCCTGTCCGGCCGGTGGCCCACTACATGATGGGGGGCGTGCACACGGATATTAACGCCAAGACGCCCGTGGAGGGGCTCTATGCCGCGGGGGAGGCCGCCTGCGTGAGCATCAACGGGGCGAACCGTCTGTGGTCCAACTCCCTGTCCGAGTGCCTGGTGTTCGGGGCTCGCGCGGGCAGGGCGGCTGCGGCGTATGCGCTGGAACAGAGATTCCCTCAAGCCGGTGCGCTGGAGAAGATGGCCCAGGAGGAGCAGGGGCGGATCGAGGCAAAATACTTCCAGCCGCGCAACGGCAGGGAGCGGATCGCTGACATTCGCCGCGACATGCAGAGTAGCGTTGAGAAGGGGGCCGGGATCTACCGCACCGAGGAGGAGCTCAAAGAGACGTGCGAGACGATCCGGCGACTCCGGGAGCGCTTCGAGCGCGTGGGGCTGGACGACCGGTCGAACGCCTTCAACACGGAGCTGACCTCGGCGCTGGAACTGGGCTATATGCTGGAAGTGGCCGAGGCGCTGGCTCACTCCGCCCTTCAGAGGAGGGAGTCGAGGGGGTCTCACGCCCGCTCGGACTTCGAGGCGCGGGACGACGAGCGCTTCCTCCGGCATTCTCTGGCCTATCGGACGCCGGATGGGCCTCGCATCGAGTATCTGCCCGTCACGATCACCCGCTGGAAACCTGAGGAGCGAAAATATTGACGCCACGTCTACCACAGAGGACACGGAGCGCACCGAAAAATAGAAGGGGGAGGCATGGGTGAGAAGAAGACGATCACCCTGACGGTGACACGGTATCGGCCGGAACAGGAAGAGGCGCCGACGGAGCAGTCTTACGAGATCGAGTTTCGTGATGACTGGGTGGTGCTGGACGCGCTCAACCACATCAAGGACCGGGTGGACGGGACGCTGTCGTTCCGGTGGTCCTGCCGGATGGGGGTCTGTGGCAGCTGTGGCATGATGGTCAATGGCGTCCCGAAGCTGACCTGCGCCGCGTTTCTGAGGGACTACTATCCCGGCGAGGTCCGGGTGGAGCCGCTGGTGAATTTCCCGATCCTCCGGGACCTGGTCGTGGACATCGACGATTTCATGCGGAAGCTCAAGGCGGTGAAGCCCTGGGTCGTGCGGAGGGAGGAGAAGCCGGTGGAGGAGGGGGAGTACCTCCAGACGCCGGACCAGCTTGCGGAATACAAGCAGTTCAGCATGTGCATCAACTGCCTGCTCTGTTACGCCGCCTGTCCGGTCTACGGGCTGGAGCCTGAGTTCATCGGCCCGGCCGCCATCGCGCTGGCGCACCGGTATAACCTCGATTCGAGGGACGAGGGGCGCGAGGAGCGAAAGCAGGTGATCGCGAGCAGCGCGGGGATATGGGAGTGCACCTTCGTGGGGGAGTGCACCGAGGTCTGTCCCAAGGATGTGGACCCGGCGGCGGCCATCCAACGTTCGAAGGTGGCCACGACAACGGACTGGGTCAAGTCGATTCTCTGGCCGTGGGGGAAGAGATGAGCGAGAGCGAACCCGAATATCCCTACAAAGCCTATCGCCGTCCCATGCCTGCCACCTGGTGGCTGCGCAATCGCAAGTACTTCCTGTTCATGATGCGGGAGTTGAGCAGTGTCTTCGTGGCGCTGTTCGTCCTGCTGTATCTGTACGCGTTTTTCCTGCTGTCCAAAGGGCCGGTGGTGTACGGGGAGTTTCAGAAGTCCCTGCGCTCAGGGGGATTCATCGCCTTTTATGTCGTGGCGCTCCTGTTCGCCGTCTACCACAGCTGCACCTGGTTCCGGCTGACCGCCAAGATCCAGGTCGTCCGCCTGGGGAGGTGGACGGTCCCCGGGTCGCTGGTGACGGCCGGGGCCTTTATGGGGTGGATCGTCGCATCGGCGGCGGTTGTCTACTTTCTTGCGATGTGAGGGAGGGCGCCGTGTATAAAATGGATAAGGGGGAGCCGTTCTGGTGGGGGATGTTCTCGGTGGGGGGCGTGGTGGCTGCGCTGCTGGTGCCGGTCCACATCTTTCTGGACGGCCTGGCCGTGCCGATCGGGCTGCTCCGGGCAGATGCCCTCAGCTACGAGCGCATGCTGGCGCTGGTCGGCCATCCTCTCTTCAAGGTTTACCTTTTCGTCCTGGTGGTCCTTCCCCTGTACCACGCGGCCCATCGGATCCGGTTCTCCCTGTACGACCTGGGGGTGAAGGAGTTCCGGATCTCCATGGACGCCCTGTGCTACGGCGGCGCTCTGGTCGGGACGGGGGTTGTGGCCTATGTCCTTTGGGGGTTGCTGTAGGATCGGGTTTTTTCAGGGCAGAAAAAATGCAAAAGACCTGCCGGACTGTTTCCAGCAGGTCTTTTTTGTGGCGTTTGACCATCCTGCAGGGCGCGGCATGCCGCGCCCCTACTCCAGCGAGGGCCGGGAGTCGTCCCGCGGTCTCGGTTTCAGGTTTCTCTCCATCACGATGCGGGCGCAGGTGTTCCAGCGGAGGACCGCGTCTTCGTCGCCGGCGGCGCGAAGGGTCTCGGCCTTTTCAAACCAGGTCATCGCCTCGCGGAGCAGGTCGTGGGCGTCGAACTCGGACCCCGGGTAGGACCGGTTGAGCCTGGCCCTGGCCTGGCGCTCGTGGATGATTCCGGTGTAGTAGGCCCGCTCGTAGTCGCCTTGAAGCCGGGGGACAAGTTCCAGGACCTGATTCATCCCCACGGACGCGTTCTGGCTGAACTGGTCGGTCAGGGCCAGGATCAGCATGACGAGCGCCTGCTGATGCCCCGGCTCGACCTGCAATATGTCCTGGCAGATGCTCACGGCCACTGCCGGCTCATTGAGGAGGCGATAGCGTTCCACTCGCTCCAGGGCCTTGGGGATGGCCTCTTTTGAGAGGGTCTTGATCTGAAACATGGCTCCCCCCGGTGGGTTTAAGTAAACCGTTACTTTTTGAGCGTGGATTTTAAGTATTCGCGGTTGAGAAAGGCGATGTGCGACACGGAGATCTGCTTGGGGCACACGGCCTCGCACTCGTACTCGTTGGAGCAATCGCCAAAGCCCTCCGCCTGCGCGGCCTCGAGCATGGCCAGGACCCGCCTGCGTCGTTCGGGCTGGCCCTGCGGCAGGATGCCCAGGTGCTTCACCTTGGCGGCGACGAAGAGCATTGCCGAGGCGTTCTTGCAGGAGGCCACGCACGCCCCGCAGCCGATGCAGGCGGCCGCGTCCATGGCCTCTTCGGCCGTCTCCTGAGAGATGAGGATGGCGTTGCCGTCGGGGGCCGAGCCTGTGTTCACGGAGATATAGCCGCCGGCCTGCGTGATCCGGTCGAAGGCGGATCGGTCCACCACCAGGTCCTTGACCACGGGGAAGGCCGCGGCGCGCCAGGGTTCGATGCTGATGGTGTCTCCGTCTTTGAAGCTGCGCATGTAGAGCTGGCAGGTGGTCGTCCCCTTGCCTGGCCCGTGGGCCACGCCGTTGATGACCAGGCCACACGCGCCGCAGATGCCCTCCCGGCAGTCGCTGTCAAAGGCGATGGGGTCTTCGCCTTTCAGGGCGAGGCCCTCATTCACCACATCCAGCATTTCCAGGAAGGACATGTCCGGAGAGATATAGGTGGCCCGGTAGGTGACCAGCTTCCCTCTGTCCCGGGCATTTTTTTGACGCCAGACCCTGAGCGTTAAGCCCATGCCCTCGCTCACTTGTAGCTCCTCTGCGAAAGCGAAACGTTTTCGTAGACCAGGGGCTCTTTGTGGAGGGTGGGGCTCACGCCCACCCCGTTGAACTCATAGGCGGCCACGTGGCAGAAGTTTTCGTCGTCCCGCAGGGGTTCGCCGTCCTCCGTCTGGTGTTCTTCGCGGAAGTGGGCGCCGCAGGACTCGTCCCGCATCAGCGCGTCGTGGATCATCAGGTCGGCGAACTCCATAAAGTCCGCCACCCGTCCGGCGCGCTCCAGGGCCTGGTTGAGCTCACCGCAGGAGCCCGTGACGGTCACGTTCCGCCAGAACTCCTCGCGGACCTCGGCGACCTTCTCTCTGGCCTTCTGAAGGCCGGCCGCGTTGCGGGCCATGCCGCAGCCGTCCCACAGGAGCATGCCGAGCTGGCGGTGGAAATCGTCCACGGTGCGCCTGCCGTTTACGGCGAGCAGCCTGTCGATGCGGCCGGCAGCCTCTTTCTCCGCGGCTTTAAAGGCCGGGTGGTCGGTCTCCGTCTTTTTCTGGGAGGAGACCAGGTAGCCTCCGATGGTGTAAGGGACGATAAAGTATCCATCCGCCAGCCCCTGCATCAGGGCGCTGGCGCCCAGGCGGTTGGCGCCGTGGTCGGAGAAGTTGGCCTCCCCCAGGACGAAGAGGCCGGGGACGTTGCTCATCAGGTCGTAGTCCACCCAGAGGCCGCCCATGGTGTAGTGCACGGCCGGGTAGATGCGCATCGGGGTTTTGTAGGGGTCTTCGCCGGTGATCTCCTCGTACATCTGGAAGAGGTTGCCGTACCTCTGGCGGATCACCTCTTCGCCGTCGCGGGCAATGGCGTCGCGGAAGTCCAGGTAGACGGCGAGGTGCGTGGGGCCCACCCCCCGGCCCTCGTCGCAGGCGTCCTTGGCGCTGCGCGAGGCCACGTCGCGCGGGACGAGGTTGCCGAAGGTGGGGTACCTGCGCTCCAGGTAGTAGTCTCGCTCGTCTTCGGGGATGTGCTCCGGGGGGCGCCGGTCGCCGGGCTTTTGGGGCACCCAGACCCGGCCGTCGTTGCGCAGGCTTTCGCTCATCAGGGTGAGTTTGGACTGGTGGCTTCCGGACACGGGGATGCAGGTCGGGTGGATCTGGGTGAAGCAGGGGTTGGCGAAGAGCGCGCCCTTCCTGTGGGCCCGCCAGGTCGCCGTCACGTTGCAGGCCTTGGCGTTGGTGGACAGGAAGAAGGCGTTGCCGTATCCGCCTGTGGCCAGGATCACGGCGTCCGCCGCGTGGGACTCGATCTGGCCGGAGACCAGGTTGCGGACCACGATCCCCCGGGCGCAGCCGTCGACCAGGACCAGCTCCAGCATCTCCCGGCGCGGAAAGAGGGTTACCCTGCCGGCCTCCACCTGGCGCATCAGGGCGCTGTAAGCGCCCAGGAGCAGCTGCTGGCCGGTCTGCCCGCGGGCGTAGAAGGTGCGCGAGACCTGGGCGCCGCCGAAGGAGCGGTTGGCCAGGGATCCCCCGTACTCACGGGCGAAGGGCCCCCCCTGCGCCACGCACTGGTCGATGATGTTGTTGCTGATCTGGGCCAGGCGGTATACGTTGGCCTCCCGCGAGCGGTAGTCCCCCCCTTTAACGGTGTCGTAGAAGAGCCGGAACACGCTGTCGCCGTCGTTCTGGTAGTTCTTGGCGGCGTTGATGCCGCCCTGGGCCGCGATGCTGTGGGCCCGGCGCGGGCTGTCCTGGATGCAGAAGGAGAGGATGTTGTAGCCCAGCTCCCCCAGCGAGGCGGCGGCGGAGGCGCCGGCCAGCCCGGTGCCCACCACGATGATGCGGTGTTTGCGCTTGTTGGCGGGGTTGATCAGCTTGAGCTCAAACCTGTGTTTGTCCCATTTCTGCTCCAGGGGACCGCCGGGGATGCGTCCATCCAGTGCCATGCGTCGCCTCACTTACATCAAGATGCCCACGTAGATGGGGATAAGACCGAAGCCCAGGGCCAGGGCCAGGGAGAGAAAGATGCCTGCGCGTTTGAGCCTCTGAGAGGTGAAGCCGAGGGTCTGAAACGCGCTTTGAAAGGCGTGGAAGAGGTGGAAGCCGAGCACGGCCATGGCAAAGACGTACCAGGCCAGATACCCGGTCTTGTGGAAGGTGGCCGACACCAGGTCGTAGAGGGCGCCGGATCCCCGGTCCCCATACTTGAAGGTCTTCACGTGGATGACCACGAAGGCCAGGACGAGGAGGCCGGAGTAAATCATGGTGGAGGAGGCCCAGGTGCGCCCCCCGACGGCGCGGCTCCTCACTTCGTAGCCGACGGGACGGGCGCGGCGATTGGCCAGGGCCACGCTGACGGCCAGGTAGATGTGCAGGATGAAGACCGTCAGGAGAGACAGCTCGGCCGGGATGAGCAGGGGATGATGGCTCAGGAACTCGGAGTAAGCGTTGAAGGCCTGTCCTCCATCCCGGCGGAACAACAGGGTGTTCCCCGCCAGATGTCCGATGAGGAAACCGTAGAGGATGAGGCCGGTCAGGGCCGTGACCACTTTTCTGCCGATCAGCGATGAGAGCCACTTTGACACCATAGCTGTGTTTTCTCTCCTCTGAAGAGGTCGCGCAGGGCGTTGACATCGGGGTCGTCGCTGAGGGGGCGGCCGAGATGGAGGAGGGTCTGCTTCCACCGCGCCTCCGGGGCGTCCCAGGCCCGGCGCAGGAGGCGCGCCGCGGGGGTCTCCGGGCAGCGCCGCAGGTGGGCGAGTCGGGCCAGGATGACGAGGTGGAACAGGAGGTCGTGGGCGTCGACGGCGCGAACGACGGCCTCCTCGCTGGCCTCCGGGGAGAAGCGGCGCCGGAGCCGGGCGTAGAGGGCGGCGAGTTCGGGCGTCAGGGGGCTGACGAGACGGCCTCCTTTGCGATAGGCCCCCAGGCCGGTGACGTACTGGATGAAACGGCGCTCGGGCCAGTCCCACCCCACGCTCGAAAAATCGAGGAACCGGACTGCTCCGCCGCGGTCGATGACGACGTTGCGGGCGTTGTAGTCGAGGCTGGCGACGGCCCGCGCTCCGGCGCGGAGGCGCTCCGTCGTGCGCGTCAACGCGCCCTGCGCCTCTGTGAGAGACCGGGCATCGCCCCTGAGCAGGGCCTCCGCCCCACGCCGGGCCTCCCGGAGGATGCCGGCTGCCTCGTCCTCCGCGTCGGGTCTCAACAGAAGGCCTTCATCCAGCTCCTTCGCGGCGGCCTCGATTCTGCACAGGCCTTCGGCGACGTCTCCCCCCCTTTGCGCGGCTGTCTCCGGGTCTTCCTCCTGGCAGGCGTCGTCCATCGTCCGATCCCCCGCCCACGCCGTGACCAGGATGCTCAGGGAGGGTTCGACGAGGTGGACCTCCGGGACGGGGCAGCCGCGCTGTCCGAGGCGCTCAAGGACGAGGGACTCCGTGGAGAGGGGGGCCGGGTCTGCGACGCGCTTGAGGGCCACCTGGAGGCCGTCGGAGAGGGTCACCTTATAGACGTGGGCGCTGACCTGTTCGATGGAGGCCGGGGGCGTGTGACCCAGGACCGTCTGGCGGAGGAGAGGGCGGTCGATCATACAGGCGTCTCGGCCCCGTAATCTCCGAGCCGGCGGGGCTTGATTCTGCGCTTCACCTCCGGATCCTCTTCGGGCTCCTCGTCGAGTTTCAATATCTTCCGCTCCATCTCAGTGACCGTGCGCCGGAGGCGTTCGACCGACACGGTCCTGTCGCGCTCCTGGCGCGAGAGCTCGGCGCAGAGGTCCCGCGCCTCCTCCGTGCGCTGGCGGGCGGCGGCGTATTCCCGCTGAAGTTTGCCCAGGTCGCGCCGCAGGCGCAGGATCGTGCGCGTGGTCAGAAACTTGCTGGCCAGCGTTCCCGCCGTGGCCAAAAGCCAGATCGCCCCCCAGAGCATGAGATAGACTCTCCTGAAGGTTGTGGTGAGCGGTGAGCGAGGCGCAGCGCCGATCCGCCAGGGCCATTCAGTTTTCCCTTTTTAGGGGGTCACCCTGAGCGTAGCGAAGGGTCTCTTGCTGTTCAAAGCGAGATTCTTCGCTCCCTTCGGTCGCTCAGAATGACCTCCGGATGGAGAACTGAATGACCCTGCGATCCGCTCTTTTTTCCATAACATCTGAAAATCGACGGCGGCAGGCAAGAACTATTTTTGTAAATGTGATGGCGCTTGTCTTTGTCTGAAAAATTCGTTATCATATCCGCCTGTCGGGATGTAGCCCCTGGAGGTCTTGCGTGCCGTTCAATTTTAGCTGGATGATCGAGGGGGAGGTGGCGGGGATGGGGAGGCCGGGGGCGGGGCTGGAGCTGGCCGGGGAGATGAACCCCGTCGAGAGGCGTTTTCTGTCGTGGCTGGCGGGGGCGGAGGACCTCCGGGCCGAGCGGAAGGCCCTCGCCCGCAGGATCGGGCTGAACTTTCAGGACGATTTCGACCTGGATCGGCGGTTGATCCCGGTCTACAAGAAGTTCCGGGATGTCTGGGGCATCCTGGCGTCCTACCGGGAGGGGATGGGCGAGGGCGGCCAGGCCCTGGACCATTTTCACCCGAACCCGGCGCGTTTGAGGGATGACCTCCGGTTCCTGAAAGAGGAGGGGATCGGGGCGATTGTGACGCTGTCGGAACATCCGCTCGATGCGGGGCCGGTGGCGGAGTTCGGGTTCGATGTGGCCCACATCCCTCTGCGGGACCGGCGCGCCCCCGAGCCAGGGCTGATCGACGTGTTCGTGCGCTACGTGGGTCGCGCCGTGGCCGCCAGGACTCCGGTGGTCGCCCACTGCCTGGGCGGCTACGGACGGACGGGGACGATGCTGGCGTGCTATCTCGTCCACCGGGGCCGCGCAGCGACAGAGGCCCTGGCCGAGGTGCGGGCGAGGCGGCCGGGGTCCGTCGAGCCGGGGGAGCAGGAGGAGGCGGTGCGGGAGTACGAGCGACGGGTAAAGTAGGGGCGCATCGTGATGCGCCCCTACAGACATCATTTTCACGAGGAGGAGACCGGTGCCGGACGCCACGTTGCGCAACGGATGTATATCCGAGCAGAAACTTCGCGCCGACGCTCGCGCCGCCTTTGACGCGGCGCTGGAGGCGGCGGACCCGAGGGTCAGCATTCGGAAGGCGGTGCGCGTAGAGGGTCGGACATTGCGCGTCGGAGGGGCGACGTACGACCTGGACGCCTTTTCGCGGGTTCTGGTGGTGGGGGCGGGGAAGGCGTCCGCGCAGATGGCGTCGGCTGTCGAGGGGATCCTGGGGGACCGGGTGAGCGGCGGGCTGATCAACACGAAGTACGATCACGGCGTCCCGCTGAGGCGGGTCGAGGTCAACGAGTGCGGGCATCCGGTGCCGGACGAGGCCGGGGTTTCCGGGACGGAGCGCATCGTCCGGATGCTGGCCGGGGCAGACGAGCGGACGCTGGTCCTCTGTCTGGTGTCGGGGGGCGGGTCGGCGCTGATGCCGGCCCCGGCGGACGGGGTCACGTTCGCCGAGAAGCAGGAGACGACGCGGCAGCTGCTGGCGTGCGGGGCGACGATCAACGAGCTGAACGCCGTCCGCAAGCACCTGTCGAAGGTGAAGGGGGGGCAACTCGCCCGGATCGCCTTTCCGGCGGCCATCGTCTCGCTGATCCTGTCGGACGTGATCGGGGACCCGCTGGACGTGATCGCATCGGGGCCGACGGCCCCGGACGAGAGCACCTTCGGGCACTGCCTGGATCTCTTGCGGAAGTACGAGCTTGAGGATCGCATCCCGAAGGGCGTGCTGAGTCGGTTGCGGGACGGGGCGGCGGGCAAGGTCCAGGAGACGCCCAAGCCGGGGGAGAGCGCCCTGAGCCGGCGCCAGAACCTGATCGTGGGGAGCAACCGGCTGGCCGTGGCCGCGGCGCGGGAGAAGGCGGCGGCCCTGGGCTACCGGACGCTGATGCTCTCCACGCGCGTTCAGGGGGAGGCGCGGGAGGTGGCCAAGGTGTTCGCGGCCATCGGGAAGGAGATCCGGGCGACCGGGGAGCCGATCTCCGCCCCGGCGTGCGTGATCTGCGGGGGGGAGACGACGGTGACGCTGCGGGGGGAGGGGAAAGGGGGACGCAACCAGGAGATCGCCCTGTCCGCGGCGATGGAGGTGGAGGGGTGGCCGGGGCTGGTGATCTTCAGCGGGGGCACGGACGGGACGGACGGGCCGACGGACGCAGCCGGGGCCGTTGCGGACGGGGAGACGGCGGCGCGGGCGCGCGGGATGGGGCTGTCGGCGGTGGATTTTCTGAGGGAGAACGACTCCTACCATTTCTTTGAGCGGCTTGGGGATCTGGTGATGACGGGGCCGACGGGAACCAATGTGATGGATGTGGCGTTGATTATGGTTGGATGAGGGGATGACTATGAGAGCTTGCGTTCTATTTTTTATCGGTTTTTTAGCCACGCTGCCCGGAGGGGTGGCGGCTCAGACTTCGCCGAGCATCGAGACCTTCACCGAGCAGGCGAAGGCCTACTTTCAGAAGGGGCAGGTCGACTCGGCCGTCGCCGTCTTTGAGAAGGCGGCCGCGGCCAGCCCGAACGACGCGGACGTGATGTCGCAGATGGGGTTCCTCTACGCCCAGGCCGGACGGATCGGCGATGCGATTGCGGCCTACGAAAAGGCCCGGGACCTGGACCCCAGGGACACGGAGGCGCTGAGCAACCTCGGCCTCCTCTACTCCGGGCAGGGGCGCTTTGAGGAGGCCGTGACGTCGCTTCAGAAGGCCCTGGCCGTGGCCCCGGACGATGTCGCGCTGCACGTCAACCTGGGGGGGGTCTATTTCGCCGCACAGGACACGGCGAAGGCCGTGGCGGCCTACCGGAAGGCGATCTCCGTGGCCCCGAACGACCCCAAGCCGCACAGCGCCCTGGGGTTCGTGATGGCGGAGGCCGGGTCCTTAGACGTGGCCGTCTCGGAGTTCAGCCGGGCCGTTGCGCTGAACCCCGAGGGCGTGGAGACGCGGGGGAGCCTGGCCGACGCCTACCTGGGCAAGGGGGAGGTGGACTCGGCGCTGGTGAACTACCGGCGGCTGCTCACCATCGCCCCGGGCGCCGTCCAGGCGCGCCAGCGGGTGGGGGCCATCTACACCGAAAAGGGGATGCTGGACTCGGCGATGGTCGAGTATCGCCGCTGCATCGAGGCCGCCCCCCGGTGGGTCCTGCCGCAGAACAGCCTGGCGTCCGTCTACATCCGCGCCGGGATGCTCGATTCGGCGCTCGTGGCCTACCGCCGGTGCCTCGCCCTCGTCCCCGACGACGCGGGGTTCCACAACAACCTCGGTTTTGTCTACGCCCGTCAGGGACAGATCGATTCGGCGACGGCGGCTTACGAGCGGGCCATCCGGCTGAGCAGGGACTCCAACACGCTGGCAGATGCGCAGAATAACCTGAACATCATGCAGTCGATCAAGGCGGGCAAGATGCGGGCGCGCCACATCCTGGTCAAGACGCAGGCGGAGGCGGAGGAGGTCCTGAAGCAGTTGAAGAACGGGGCCGATTTCGTGGGCCTGGCCCGCAGGCGGTCCGCCGATCCGAGCGCGCCGGAAGGGGGGATGACGGGGTTCTTCGTGCCGGGGGATCTCGACCCGGACTTTGAGGCGGCGGTCAGACAGATGAAGGTGGGGGAGTTGAGCGGCGTGGTGAAGACGAAGCTGGGGTATCATATCATTCTCAGGTTGAACTGATCACTCTCTTCTTGCCCGTGAAACGTTTTCGTGTCCTGTTTCTCCTCCTGGGATTCATCCTGCTGGGCGTCCTGGTCTACCAGACGGGCCTTCGCTCGATCTCCTCCTATCTTGAGCGGATCGGGTGGCGGTTCCTCCTGATCGCGGGGGTGGCGCTCTGCTGGCAGGTCGGAAATACCGTCGCCTGGGGCTTAGCCTTCCAGGGAGGGGAGACGGCCCTTCGATTTCGGCATCTGTTCATCGCCAAGCTGGTGGGGGATGCGATCAACTACATCACGCCGCTCCTGGGCGTGGGCGGCGAGTTCCTGAAGCCCTATCTGATCCGCCGACACGTCTCGCTCCCCGAGGGCTTCGCCTCCATCGTCATCACCAAGACGGTCCAGCTTCTGACGGGGGTGCTCTACGCCTTTGTCGGGGTGGGTCTCGCCCTCTTTTTTTTCCGTCTCCCGTCGTCGGCATGGATGACGATCGCGGGCGTCCTGGGGGCGGGCGGCGTCGTCCTGCTCTGGTTGTTCGTCCAGCAGCAGAGGAACCCCTTCTCATCCCTTCTGGACGCCCTGGCACGGGCGGGGATCAAGACAGGCTCTCCGGAGGGCCGACGCCGCTACGCGGCGGAGATGGACGCCCACCTTGCAACCTATTACCGGCAGGAGCGGGCGCGGCTCTCCGCCTCTGTGGGGATCTACTGTCTGAGCTGGGTCTTCGGGGTCGTGGAGACGTGGCTGATCGTCCACCTGCTGGGCGCCTCCATCCCCTTCAAGACCGCTTTTTTTCTGACCTCGCTTTCGTCCGTGATCAACACCTTCTTCTTCTTCGTGCCCGGTGGGGTAGGGGTGTTGGAGGGGGGACAGGCGTTTCTGTTTTCGCTCCTGGGGCTTCCTATGGGCCTGGGGGTGACCGTGGGGCTGGTCAAACGCATCCGGAAGATCTTCTACGTCCTGGCCGGACTTCTGCTGGTCTCCGGCTGGCTCATCAGGAGAGAGGATGGGAGCCTGGAGGCAGAGGCGATCGGGATGGGGTGAGGTGTCGCACAGGGGATACAGTGTGAACCGTTCAGGGGTGGGTGTGGCGCGTAGAGACGCCCTAACAGGGCGTCTCTACGTTTGGCAAAGATTTTGCAATATGGGATCGGGCATGATCCATTCCGAGTCGTGTCGTCGGACCGTTGTTGTCGTGGCGCTGGCCTTCATCCCGGCCCTGGCATCGGCGCAGGGGAGGGTCGTGCGGATGACGTTGCAGGCGTGCGTCGACCGGGCGCTGGGGGTGAACCCGGAGGTCCAAGGGGCCGCGCTCGACGCCCGGGCAGCGGAGGCCAAACTGGGGGAGGTGAAGGCGTCCCGATTTGTCCCTCATTTCGAGATGACGCAGTTTTTCGGGCCTTCCCCGGAGGCGCGCGGGGATATCTCCACGGCGCGGTCGAACTGGAAGAGCCTGAGCGTTTTCGAGCGGACGGAGTTTTCGGTCGTCCAGCCGCTCTACACATCGGGGAAGTGGAGCGCGGCGCGGGATGCGGCGGCGGCGGGCGTGGCGGCTCAGACGGCGGGCGTGGGCCGGCGGCGGGCGGAGGTCGTTCTCCGGGTCAAGGAGCTGTACTATGGTCTCCTCTTAGCCAAGCAGCTGTATGACGCGGCCGTGGAGAGTCAGAGCGACCTGAAGGAGGCCCGATCCAAGCTCTTAGAGAAGATCGAGGCGGAGTCGGAGGAGGTCACCTATAACGATCTGTACAAGCTGGACACGTTCGCCTTCAAGGTCGATCAGGGGCTGCACCGCGTGGAGAAGGAGATGGCCCTGGCCCGGTCGGCGTTCAAGACAGCGCTGGGCCTGGCCCCTGCGGACAGCTTCGACGTGGCGGCGGAGGGGCTGGAGCAGGAGGCGGTGAAGGTCGAACCGCTGGAGGTCTGTGTGGCGAGGGCTTTGAAGGAGCGGCCTGAGGTGCGACAGCTTGCGGCGGGGATCGAGGCGCGCCGGGCTCAGGTGCGCCTGGCGCGGAGCGACTACTATCCGCAGGTGTTCCTGGCAGGGGGGGCGAAGGTCGGGTACGCCCCGAACCGGGACCGCCAGAGCGGCCCCTTCGTGCGGGATGACTTCAATGTCAGGCAGGCGGGGGCCGTGATCGGCCTGCGGCAGTCGCTCTCCTTCGGGGTGACGGGGTCCCGCGTGGCCGCCGCTCAGGCCGAATATCAGAAGGCGCTGGCGACCGAGAAGGCCGTGCGGGACGGCCTCGCGCTGGAGGTGGAGCGGGTCTACCGGGACCTGGCCGAGGCCGGGGCGAACGTGGAGAGCGCAGAGCGGGCGCTGAAGGCGTCGCGGAGCTGGATGGTGGCGGCGCGGGACGCCTTCAACGCCGGGCTCGGAGGAACCGGAGAGATAGTCGATGCGTTCAAGGCTTACGGTGAGATGCGCGTGGAGTACTTCAGGGCGATCTTCGAGTACAACCGGGCGGCTGCGCTGCTCGATAAGGTGATGGGGAAGGAATAGAAGGCGGAAGGCGGAAGGCGGAAGTCAGAATGAGAAGCCTCCGAGCCGGGAGCAGTGGGGTGGGACGCGACGGTTAGGAGCGTCAGGTGGAGTGGAGCGACCGGATGCAAAATGCAAAATGCAAGATGCAAATTATAAATTACAGATTGCGCCAAGCGAGCGTCTGGACAGGAGGGTCGTTGCTTTCTGCCTTCTGCCTCCTGCTTTTTGGGGGCGCGGGGAGGGCGGCGCTGGCAGACCCGGACAGGATCGTGCTGGAGGACTTCTCAAAGGGGCGCGTCGGAGAGTTCCCGCCGGGATGGGGGTGGCGCGGAAAGGACGACGACAAGCCCAAACGCTACTTCATCCAGGAGGAGGGCGGACGCCGGCACCTGAACGCGAAGGATGACGGCCTTTCGGTGATGATCATCAAGAAGGCGCCGTGGAGTCTCCGGGATTATCCGATCCTGACGTGGCGCTGGCGCGTCAAGGCCCTCCCCCCCGGCGGGGACGAGCGGGTCGGGGAGAAGAACGACAGCGCGGCGGGCCTCTACGTGATCTTCTCGCAGAACTGGTTCAGGATTCCGAAGTCGATCAAGTACGTCTGGAGCACGACGCTGCCGGTCGGGACGGTGGCGGACCGGAAGCTGATCGGACGGCCCCGCGTCCTGGTCCTCCGGAGCGGGAAGGCGCGCGTCGGGGAGTGGGTGACGGAGCGGGTGAACCTCTTCGAGGATTACAGACGGGTGTGGGGGGGAGATCCCGACGAGAAGACGGTGGGCATCGCCATCCTGACGGACGCGGATGTGACGCATACCTTCGCGGAGGCGGATTATGCGGATATCGTGGTGAGCAGGGAGTGATCGCAACTTTTCTTTGCTCGCCCAAGAGCGGCGCGCCCTCAGGTTTAAGGAGCCTTTATATGGTGATCAATAGAATCTATTGCAGTGTTCTGTGTCTTATGCTGATGGTATTTGCTTTGTGGGCTAACGGTCTTACGCAGGTACCGGCGGATGCGGCCACTGGCCGGAAGTTGATCGACATGCTGAAGGGGCGGGACGACTCCGTCCGGGCCATCGCCCGCTCGACGAACGGCCCGCTGAACGCAGCGGATCGGGAGAAGCTGAAGGCCATCGTCGGCGACGCCTTCGATTACGAGGAGCTGAGCCGGCAGTCTCTGGGGAAGCACTGGGGGGAGCGCACGCCGGCGGAGCGGAAGGAGTTCTCAGGGCTTTACAGGCGGCTCATCGAGAAGAGCTACGCCGATCCCAAGCTCTACCGGAAGGTGGAGAAGGTCACCTACGACGGGGCGGAGGCGGTCGGTTCGGCGGCCACGGTGAAGACGACGGCGTATTACAAGGGGGAGAAGAGCGCCATCAAATACGCGATGCGTCACGTGGGCGGCAAATGGCTGATCACGGACATGGTCATCGACGACGTGAGCGTGGTCCGGAACAACCGGCAGAATTTCTACAAGGAGATCGCCAAGTCGTCCTACGCCGGGCTGGTGAGCAAGATCAAGAAAAAGCTGGCGGAGGAGCCGTCAGGGGGGGAGAAGGCCAGCGCGAAGACGTTTTGAGGCGAGGGCGAGGGGTGAGAGGTGAGGAGGGGATAGCGGTGTTTTGCGGGGGCGGGTTGAAGACTCGCCCCTTTTTATTCTCCCTTGCGGAGGCCGCAGGAATGCCTTATATTGAAGGGGTTTTAGCCATATCAGGGCACGAGTTGATCCGGGAAAAGGGGTGTGCAGGGGCGTCGTCATCCACACTGGGGGGGAGATCGTTGCATCATGACATTCTGGCCCAAGATGCTCAAACGGGCGTTCGACCGGGAGCCGATCGCGTGTCATCTTTATGTCACCGACCAGTGCAATCTGGACTGTCACTACTGCACGGAGTATGACAACAGTGTCCCTCACCCCAGTCTAAAAGACCTCAAGCGATGGATCCGGAAGATCAAGGATCTGGGATGTATCCGGGTCGGCCTTCAGGGGGGAGAACCTCTGCTGCACCCGGACATCGTTGAGGTGGTCCGGTACTGCAAGGACCTGCGGCTCAGGACCAGTCTCTCCACGAACGGGTTCAAACTGACCCCAGAGCTGATCCAGGCCCTGGAAGAGGCCGGGCTGGATGCGCTCCAGGTGTCCGTGGACCGGATGACGCCCGTCCCCTCGACCCGCAAGGCCCTCAAGACCCTCATCCCCAAACTGGAACATCTCAGGCGTTCCAGGATCCCCTACCATATCTCAGGCGTCCTGTTCAGCGAGACCCTCGCGGAGTCCCGGCAGGTGCTGGAGTACGGGTTCTCGAAGGGGATCTCCACGCACGCCCGTCTGGTTCACGCCGGGCCGGACGGGGGGATGCGGGTCGGCGCGGGCGAAAAGGCCGCGCTGGCGTCGTTCGTCGACTCGATGATCGAGGCGAAGCGGGGGGGGAAGCGGGTCCATACGACCGGCCCCATTCTGGACTACCAGAAGGCGCTGCTCAATGGGGGAGGGGTGGACTGGACGTGCGTGGCCGGCTACAAATATTTCTTCGTGTCGGCGAAGGGGGAGTTCTGGCTCTGCAGCACGAACCGGAGGCCGGCCCTCGACATCATGTCGGTCACCCCTGACCTCCTGAGGAGCTACTTCCACAAGAAGGCGTGTCAGGCGGGGTGCGGGGTCTACTGCATCGTCGAGACTTCCATGTTTTGCAATCACCCCGTCCGATTTCTGCTGCACGAGGGACGGGATCGTCTCCGACAGGGCATGGCCCGGTTATGGGCTGGAAAGGCGGCTTCACGTTCTCTGACCCAGGTGGAGGGAGATTCAAGTGGCCCCGGATGAACGCCAGGTCTCGGAGGCGCGCGAGACCAACCGCGCGTTCTACGCCGATTACTACAAAAGGCCCCTGTTTGGCCTGCGGTATGAATATATCTATCGACAGCGCATCTTCAAGGGCGTTCTGAGGAAGATGGGCGTCCCTGCGTCGGGGCAGCGCGTGTTGGACGTGGGGTTCGGGTATGGCGATCTGCTGTTCACGTTCGATCCCTCGTGCGACCTGCACGGGCTTGAGATCTCCCCCTCCGCCGTCGAGGTGGCCCGGCAGCGGGCTCAGCGGCGCAGATACCCATACGCCACGTTCGTCGAGCACGATCTGCACAATCTGATCCCCTACCCGGATGGGTCGTTCGATCTGGTGATCTGCTCGCACATTCTGGAGCACATCGAGAACGCGGAGGCGGTCCTGGCGGACCTCTGCCGCGTCTTAAGGCCCCAGGGCTCCGCGTTCATCTTCCTCCCCATCCACGAGGAATCTTTTTCCTGCGAGAGATCCAAACATATCTGGAAGTACACGTGTGACGGTTTCCGTCAAATGGCAGAACGCTGCCGGTTCCGCGTGGCCCATTCCCTGGAACACCAGTTCTTTGACATGCCGTTCAAGGCGCTTGGGCCATTCGGCCGCCATCACCCACGGTTCGACCTGATGCGCCGCGTCGCGCAGTATGTGACGGGGTTCATCGTCGTCATATTGGGGGGGGCGCGTGGCATCGATCTTCTCCTCGCGATGGTGAAATGTCGAGCGACGTGTCTGTTTGTCGTCCTGCGGAAAGGGTGACGGCTGCGGGTCATCCGGTCGCCGATCCTGTCCCCGCGCCGTCGTCCCCGTCGCCCATCAAGGCGCTCTTCATCACCAGCTGTGTGCGCGGGGGCGGGCCTGGCTGGAGCCTCTTCTACCTGCTCAAGCATCTCGACCGGTCCGCCGTCGATCCGACGGTCATGATTCCGGCGGCCGGGGTCCTGGCCGGGCGGCTGGAGTCCATCGGGGTCCGGTACAGGATATGCCCCCAGCTTCCGGAGCGGCTCTACACCCTCCGGTTCGCGAGGGCCGGAAGGGTCTGGTATCTCCTGTCCGCGCTGTGGAACTTCGCGGACGGATGCCGTGCCCTCCTCGCGCTGGTCCGGCTCATCCGCGCAGAAAAATTCCACCTGATCTATTGCAACAACATGCTCGTGAAGCCCATCGGCGCTCTGGCCGGGGAGGTCACGGGCACGCCGGTGATCCTGCACTGCCGGAACATCCACGACTCCTTCCTCAGGCGGACGCTGCTGGTCCAGGTCGCCCGGCTGCCCGCCGTCAGGCGCGTGGTGTGTATCTCCCAGGCCGCCGAGGGGCCGTACCGATTTTCCGGGAAGACGACGGTGGTCCCGAACGGCGTGGACCTGAGCGAGTATGACCCGGAACGGGTGGAGGGGAGGCTCCGGGCAGAGCTGGGTCTGAACGGGGACACCGTCATCGTCGGGTACCTGGGGCGGATCGTCCCGTGGAAGGGCATAGACGTGCTGATCGACGCCGCCCGGATCGTGCTGCGGGAGCGCCGGGGGGTCCGGTTCTGCATCGTGGGGGAGAATCCGGTCGGGGCCACGCGGGACCTGAGGGGGGAGTACCACCGGCAGGCGGTCCGCCACGGCATCGCGGACCAGGTCCATTTCCTCGGGTTCCGGGAGGATGTGAGGCCCTACCTGCGCGATTTCGACCTGCTGGCGCTCCCGTCCAAGGCGCCGGAGCCTTTCGGGCGCGTGAACATCGAGGCGATGGCGATGGCCGTGCCGGTGA
>Ga0156186_1032_pt1 | contig 21902 bp, 18 predicted proteins | sample RifCSPlowO2_12_FD_107839 | JGI IMG/M metagenome (GOLD analysis project Ga0156186, IMG submission 107839) | Candidatus Handelsmanbacteria bacterium RIFCSPLOWO2_12_FULL_64_10
TAAGAGGCGGTTCCTGCGATAATCCAAAATCGCTCTTTATATCAACTAAAACAATACTTTGCTTCAATTCTTGGTAATCGCGAGTGAACAGTGTCCAAAGATTCCGCCGATTGTTCCGCCTCAAGCCCCCTAACTTCAACGAAAATAACAGCCCAAAAAATTAGCAGCGACTAAGTATGTAGGATTCAGACCCTTCGCTCCGCTCAGGGTGACCCCTCGATAAGCTATTATGGGAGTGAATTTACCAATGCGCGACATCGTCACGCTCTCCGGCAAACCGGTCAGCCGCCTGGGCCTGGCCGCCAGCGCGGACATGGACGAGCGCTGCGTGCAGGCCGCCTTCGAGGGCGGTGTCACCTATTTCTTCTTTTACAACCTCTCCTTTGCCCCGATGATCGCCGGCCTCCGGCCCCTTCTCCAGAAACGCCGCGAAGAGGTCTTCGTGGCCTGCGGGAGCGAGGAGCGCGAGCCGGGGGCCTTGCGCCGGGACCTCGACCGCATCCGGAAATCCCTCGGTGTGGACCTCCTCGACGCCTTCCACGCGGAGTACGTCTCCCCCGCCGACGAGTCAGAGGAGGTCTTCGGGCCGGACGGGGCGCTCGCCGAGGTCCGGCGCTGGAGGGACGCCGGCCTCGTCCGTTGCGTCGCCGCCTCCGTCCACAGCCGGACCCTGGCCGTGGACCTGATCGAGAGCGGGCGCATCGAACTCCTGATGACCCGCTACAACATGGCCCACCGGGGGGCCGAGGAGAAGGCCTTTCCGGCGGCCCTGAAGGCGGGCATCCCGGTGGTCTCCTTTACCTGCACGCGCTGGGGGAGCCTCCTCAAGCGTCCCGCCGCCTGGGGGGATCGGCCCGTCCCCACCGCCGCCGACTGCTACCGCTTCGTCCTGCGCCACCCCGCCGTGCGGGTCGCCCTCACCGCCCCGGGGACCGTCAAAAGGCTCTCCGACAACCTCTCCGTCCTGCGCGACGGCTCGGCCATTCCTCCCGAACAGTACAGAATCTGGGAGGAGTACGGCCGGCGGGTCTACGGCGACGGGAAGGGCGCCTTCGAGACGAGATGGCCATGACAGGCGAGCTGAAAGCCAAGCCCCACTGGTCCGAGGCGCAGCTCCAGGTCCTCCTGGAGATCAACAACGCCATCATCACACACCTGGACCGGGACTCCCTCTTCACCACCATGTTCGACACCATCGCCCAGTCCCTCCGGAAAGTCCTCTCATTCGAGCGCTGCAACATCAACCTCTACGACCCGGAGCGGGATGTCTTTAAAGCCTTTGCCCTGGTAGGCCCGACCATCGCCCCCTTTATGGAGGTCCCCGGCAGCAAAGGGGGTCAGGGGAGGCTGCTCGTCCACCAGCGCCCCTTCGTCACGCGGGACATCCGCAAGTCCCCCCCGAACCCGGTCAGCCAGCACGTCCGGGAGGCGGCCCTGAAGGCCGGCCTGCGGTCTGGCATGGGCGTTCCCATCATCGCCAAAGGCAAGACCATCGGCACCCTGAACATGACCAGCAAGGTCGTGGGGCAATACTCGGAGGAGGACGGCGCCTTCCTCTTCGAGGTCGCCAGGCAGATCTCCCTGGCCCTCCAGAACATGACCGCCTACGAGGAGATCGCCCGGCTCAAGGCCCGGCTGGAGCAGGAGAACGTCTACCTTCAGGAGGAGATCAAGACCGAGCACAACTTCGAGGAGATCGTGGGCCAGGGGATCGCCATGAGAAAGGTGTTAAAGGCCGTGGAGACGGCCGCCCCCACCGACGTCAGCGTGCTCATCTCAGGCGAGACGGGGACCGGCAAGGAACTCGTCGCGCGGGCCATCCACAACCTCAGCCGAAGAAAGGACAAGGCCCTGGTCAAGGTGAACTGCGCGGCCCTGCCCGCCGGCCTGATCGAGAGCGAGCTGTTCGGCCACGAAAAAGGGGCCTTCACCGGGGCCCTGTCCCGCAAGCCCGGCCGATTTGAGCTGGCCGACGGCGGGACGATCTTTCTGGACGAGATCGGCGATCTCCCCCTGGAACTCCAGGCCAAGCTCCTCCGGGTCCTCCAGGAGGGGGAGTTCGAGCGCGTGGGAGGCGCACAGACCCTGCGCGCGGACGTGCGCGTCATCGCGGCCACCAACCGAGACCTGGAGCAGGCCGCGCAAGAGGGGAAGTTCCGCCAGGACCTCTTCTACCGGCTGAACGTCTTCCCCGTCCACCTCCCTCCCCTGCGCGAGCGGAAGGAGGACATCCCCCTCCTCGTCCGGCACCTCGTCCTGAAGCACAGCGTCCGGCTGGGGAAAAAGATCGAGGCCATCCCCCAGAGGACGATGGACGCCCTGCGGGCCTACCCCTGGCCCGGCAATGTCCGGGAGATGGAGAACGTGATCGAGCGGGCCGTCATCCTCAGCCAGGGACCCCGCCTCGATTTCGGCGACTGGCTCCCCAGGCCCGGCGTTGCCCCCAGCGGGGCGCGGATTCGCACCCTCGAAGAGGTCGAGCGGGAGCACATCCTGGAGGCCCTGGTGCAGACGGGCTGGCGGGTGAGCGGGGAGCGAGGCGCGGCTAATCTCCTGGGGCTGAAACGGACCACGCTGGAGTCGAGGATGAAGCGACTCGGCATCAGAAAAAATTCCGATATATCGTCAAAATGACGAAATCTCGGCAACTCGAAACCGCTCAGGCCATTCAGAGTCCGCTCTGAATGGCCTTTTTTTCCCCGGCACGGGAGTTGCCATATAAAAGCGTGAAGCACCCCCCACCCTCCCCCATTCCAAGCGGCAAAGCCCTAAATGCCCCCTCCCTCCCCCACATGTGGGGGGAGGGAGGGGGTCACGGGGGTGGAAGGGGGGCTGCACAAACCCCTCACAAGGGAATTTCTCCATTGCTTCGCATCACCCAAATCGGGGAGAGCCCCTCCCTGACCACCCTGAAGGTGGAGGGCCGGGTCGTCTCGGACTGGGTCTCTGTGCTGGAGGGCGAAAGCCTGAAGTTGCTCAGAGAAAAGGAAATAGTCGTGCTGGACTTCTCAAACGTGAGCTTCGTCGACAGACAGGGGATCGAGGCGTTGAGACGGTTGAGGGCCGGCGCCGTCCGGATCATCAACTGCTCCTCCCTCATCGAGGACCTGCTCAACGGCGAGGAGAGATGATGGCCCTGACAGCGCGAAAACGCCCCTTTCCTGTCTTCCGTGCCCCTCCGGTCTTTGCGGACAAGGCCCGGAGGGCTCATACCCGGCAGGCCTGTTTCGGGCCTGTTTAGCGGCCTGGAGCGGGCACGGAGACAGGGAAAATCAGACACCTCATCAGGAGAAAGGAAGGGGATGCTTGGAGAGAGACGACGAGCCATATGATTTCTGAACAGCAGTGCGGAATGAACCTCACCAGAGGAGGGAACGATCACATGAAGCGCACGTTTCTCTTTTTGACATTTGCCACGATCTTCCTGGCCTTTCACGGGACGGGGATGGCCCAGGGCATTGCGCCGGCGAACAATACGGCCCTGGTGAACGTGGAGGTGAGCATGGCCGAGGCAGGGGCCTCGACCATTTTCACTGCCGCGCTGGACGGCGCCCAGGAGAACCCGCCCGTGACGACCTCGGCCAGGGGAACGGGGGTGTTCGTGCTGGATGCCAGAGGGCTCTCCTACCGGGTCACCATAGACGGGCTGAGCGGCGCGATCACCGGGTCTCACTTCCACAATGCGGCCGCCGGGACCAACGGAGGCGTGGTCCAGCCCATCACCTTCGACGGCGCCACCTCCAGAGGCACGTGGGAGATCCCCGCTGCGATGCGCACGGAGCTGATGGCGGGCCGCATCTACGTCAACGTCCACACCGCGGCCAACTCCGGCGGCGAGATCCGGGGACAGCTCACCCCCGTGTCCGGGACCGCGTTCCGGGCGGACGTGGACTGGAGCCAGGAGTTCCCGGGGCCTGCCTCCGTCACCCCCGCCGCCACGGCCACGTGGCCGACCGTGGACCGCGTGGGCTTCCCGCAGGACTACAAGAGCTGGAAGGTGCTCCACGAGTTCGACCGCGTGGACAACCGGCAGCGCCGCGCCGTCTACGCCAACGACAAGGCCGCCTCGGCAACGCCCGGCCAGCCGTATCCCTACGGCAGCGTGCTCGTGCTGGAGACCCAGGCCACCGTGCACGACCCCCTGGGCAACGTGATGCGGGACGCCGGCGGACGCTTTGTCCCCTCCACCGCCGCTCCCACCGTCTTCGCGATGCGCAAGGAGCAGGGGTTCGGCGTGGACTACAGGGACATCCGCAACGGAGAGTGGGAGTACGCCCAGTACCGCGCGGACGGGAGCCGGGTCGCGCCGACGACCACCGCCAGGACCACCTCCTGCGCCACCTGCCACCTGGCCGCAGGGCCGGCTAAGGACTTCGTCTTCCGGGACGGCCAGGACTTCGGCCGGAAGGCCAGGGGCACGGCGGTCTTCTGGATGGACGGGAGCAACCTCCGATACCGCGCCACGGTCTCCGGCCTGAGCGGCCCCATCACCGGGTCCCACTTCCACAACGCGGCCAACAACGCCAACGGACCTGTGACCCAGCCCGTCACGATGGAGGGCAACACCACCTCCGGCGCGTGGGCCATCCCCGCGGCGATGGCGACGGAGTTGAAGTCGGGCCGGCTCTACGTCAACTTCCACACCGCGGCCAACCCCGGCGGCGAGGTCCGGGGCCAGGTCGTTCCGGTCTCTGTTCTGGGAGGGCTGGAGGTGAACTTCACCCGGACGATCTCCGGCCGGACGTGGAACTTCGCCTGGAAGGGGGTCACGGACGATCAGGGGAAGGTCTCCGTCGGTATCAACACGCAGGACAGGTCTGCCAGCGGTTACTACCGGGCGCGTATCATCAACACCAAGACCCGGACGACCGTCAGCGACTGGGGCAGCGTGCCCGTGCGGGGGGGCCGGATGATCGACCTCCGCCTCCAGATCGGCGGGCCGGCCGCCATCATCGGTCCCTTCTTCGGCACACCCCTCCAGTCCGCCACCAAGCCTGTGGCGGGTTCTCCTGCCGTCACGGTCCTGTCCGGCGTCGAGCCGCTCTCCCCCACCCTCTCCCTCGGCAGCGCGGAGAAGCGGGAGGACGGCTCGCTCGACCTGCCCGTGCAGGTCTCCGACGCGAAGGACCTGTTCGGCGGGGACCTGACCCTCACCTACGACCCGGCCCTGCTCGCCTTCCGGAGCGCCAGGATCGGAGACACCGGCCTGACGGCCACGGAGCCCGCGCCGGGCAGCGTCTCCCTGACCTTCGAGGGCCTTGCCCCGGCGGACCAGACCGGCCTGATCCTCTCCTTCGACCGGCGCTCAGGGGATATCCTGGGCAACCTGAAGCTGAACGGATTCCTCTACGACCGGAACATCATCCCCATCGCGGAGGTGGCCGCCGAGGCCCTGCTCAACGGAGACGTTCCCAGGAACTATGCCCTGTTCCAGAATTATCCCAACCCCTTCAACCCTGCCACACAGATCCGCTACGCCCTGCCAGAGGCAGGTCGGGTGCGCCTGACCGTCTACAACGCCCTGGGTCAGCAGGTGGCGCGTCTGGTGGACCTGCGCCAGGAGGCCGGGGCTTACTCGGTGACGTGGGACGCCCGTGACTTTGCCTCCGGCGTCTACTACTACCGTCTGGAGGCGGGTTCGTTCAGAGAGGTCAGGAAGCTGGTCCTGCTCAAGTAGGGGCGACCGGCCGGTCGCCCCTACGGGGGATATATTCCTGGTCATTAAACAGGCGCGGTCGAAAGGCCGCGCCTATCTTTTTGCAGAGAGTCTTGTTGAACCTCGAACCAGCCGCCTCTCAGCCCCCCTTCGCCCACCCCTTCCGGGACAGTCTCGACAGCCTGTTCTGCCGGTGGCATTCCTCCATCACCGCCACCTGCACCCCCACCTGCTCCGGCGTGATGAACAGCGGCGCGCCCTTGCGGAGCGCCTTGTAGAGATGGTCGTAGAAGGCCTGCGACATGGACCGGAACGAGTCCCGCTGCGCGGCAGTGGGCTCCCAGGTCTCCTCGTGCCACTTTAGCTCCTCCCGGCAGTAGCTGGGCCCTGGCAACGGCGCCCGGATCAACTTCTGCCGGGGCGCCTCCTTCACCTTGAAGTACCGCCACTTCAGGCCGGAGGACCCGCCCGTGAGCCCGCCCCGCGTCCCGTAGACCTGGAACACGTCCCCCGGATACGCGCAGCAGGAGGAGATCTCCAGGTCCACCGTGGGCAGCCCCTTCTTGTAGAGCAGGACCTTCACGTGGTCCTCGGCGTCCCCGGACGTATTCGCCCGGTCCATCTGACAGAACACCTCCGGCCTGTTCCAGCTCAACAGGCAGAGCGCCTGGTCCATCGGGTGAGGCCCCGTGTTCAGGAGATTCCCCCCCCGGAACTCCTGCAGGGTCTGCCAGTCCCAGCGCCGGGCGAACCCGTTGTAGGACATCTTGATCTGCACGATCCGCCCCAGGACCCCGGACTTCAACACCTTCAGGATCTGCTGAAAATGGGCGGCGTAGCGCGACTGCTGAAACGGCGCCAGGATCCGCTTCGCCCCTTTCGCCGCCGCCACCATCCGCTTGAAGTCCTTCACCGTGGGGGCCAGCGGCTTCTCGCAGACCACGTGATGCCCGGACTTCAGGGCGTCGATGGTTCCCTGCGGATGCAGATGACTCGGCAGGGCGTTGACCACCAGCTCGACGTCGTCCCGTTTCAACAGGTCCCGATAATTCGTATACGTGTCACACCCGTACTCCTGCTCCGCCCGCTCCCGGCGATCTTTCAGCGCGTCCGAGACCGCCACGACCCGGTACTTCTCCGGCGACTGAGACAGCCACGCCGCGTGGATGTTGCGCCCGCTGCGCCCCTGCCCCAGAATGCCCACCCTCACGATACGTCCCTGCTCCTGCTTCGCAGCCATAAGACCCTTCTCCGGTTGAATGGATGAAAATGTATCCGCAGATGACGCAGATGCACGCAGATGCGTTTCGATCTGCGCATATCTGCGACATCTGAGGATTCTCCCCAGCCAATGTACTATGGGGGAACGCGGGCGTCAAGCGAAAAGGCCCGGTATTCCTCGCGGTCGCGCGGAAACGTAGCGCGTTGAAGCGCCGTCGCTTAGGCTTAGAATGGAGAAAAAATATGAGAATTTCTCTTGACAGGATCGGGATTCTATCTTATAATTTAGGTTCGGTTGGCCTGAGAAAAAACCATACGATCAGCAGACTTCGCCAAACCAACCCAAGAGGCATCTGCTCATCCCCGACACGGCATCGTGCGTCCGTTCGATTTCGGGGATCAGCGGATGTTTTTTTTTGCTCGCATCCCACAGGGGTGCATCCGCAGGGGTGTAAGTCATGAAACTCCTCGAACCCACATCCGACAAACTCGTGCAGAAGATCCATCGCTACATCCCCCCTGGCGAGGAGGAGCTGATCCGCGTCTATGCGGACCTCACCCCTGTCAGGACGTTCGGGGAGCAGTGGGTCGTCGTCACGAAGGAGCGCGTCCTGGTCGTCCCGCCGGACGGCGAGGACGGAGTCGCCGACGTGTCCATCCAGGATATCTCCGCCGCCCGCACGGAGGCCCTGGTCGGAGGCGGGCGGCTGGAGATCGAGCGAAAGGCCGGCCCGGCCCTCTTTATCCCCTACTCCGGCGCCCTGGCCCTCAAGTTCTCCGAGGTGGCGCGCGGGATCGAGCAACTCCGCAAGGGGGAGCCGTTCATGATCAACCCGCGCCTCGACCGGACCCGGTGCGAGAAGTGCGGCCGCCTCCTGCCGGAGAAGAACGGGATATGCCCGGCCTGCATCCGCCGGCTGGCCACCCTGGGGCGGGTCGCCGGCTACCTGAAGCCCTACAAGGGCCGCGCCCTCCTCCTGGCCGTCGCGTCCATCATCACCACCTTCTCGGAACTGGTCCCCCCGATGGTCACGCGGCGCATCGTGGACGACGTGCTCGTGCCCAAGGGGGCCGTCGCCGGGATGGACGAGCGCATCGCCCTGCTGGGCCTCCTGGTCCTGGTCCTCGTCGGCGTCCGCGCCCTGAGTTGGGGCGCGGAGGGGGTGCACGGCTGGATCGCCACATGGCTGGGCGCGCGCGTGACCGCCGACATCCGCAGCCGGCTCTACCGCCGGCTCGAACTCCTCTCGCTCCAGTTCTACGACAAGCGGCAGATCGGGTCCGTCATGTCCCGCGTCACGCGGGACGCCGGCATGCTCCAGGAGTTCCTGGTCGAGGGCCTCCCCTATCTCGTGATCAACGGCCTGATGCTCCTCGGCATCCTGGGGTTCCTGCTCTGGATGAGCTGGGGGCTGACCCTCTACATCCTGATCCCCGTCCCCCTCCTGCTGGCCTGGGGCATCCTCTTCTGGAAGCGGATGCGGCGCTACTTCCACAAATGGGGGCAGGCCTGGTCCAGGCTCACCGCGCGGGTGAACGAGGCCCTGTCCGGCATCCGCGTGGTCAAGGCGTTCGCGCAGGAGGCCCGCGAGGTCGAGGAGTTCGAGAAGCGGAACGCCACGATGCAGAGGGTGGGCGTGGAGACAGACCGCAACTGGTCCGTCTTCTTCGCCACGACGGGCCTGGTGACCGGCCTCGGCGTGACGACCGTCTGGCTGTTCGGGGGGCAGGAGGTCATCGGGGGCGACCTGACCCTGGGCACCCTCCTGGCCTTCTACTCCTACATGTGGCTCCTCTACGGCCCCCTCCAGTGGTTTGGTCAGGTCAACTCCTGGATGACGCGGGCCTTCGCCGGGGCCGAGCGCATCTTCGAGGTCATCGACACCCCCACGGAGGCCTACGAGGACCCGGACGCCGCGCCGATGCCCGACGCTCAGGGGCGGGTGACCTTCCGAAAGGTCACCTTCGGCTACGACAAGAGCAAGCCCGTGCTCAAGGAGATCGACCTCGACGTGGCGCCGGGGGAGATGATCGGCCTGGTGGGCAAATCCGGCGTAGGCAAGACGACCACCGTGAACCTGATCGCCCGGTTCTACGACGTGGACAACGGGGGCATCGAGATCGACGGCGTGGACATCCGGAAGATCCGCCTCGAAGACCTGCGCCAGCAGATCGGCATCGTGCTCCAGGAGCCGTTCCTGTTCAGCGGGACGATTGCCGAGAACATCGGCTATGGCAGGCCCGGCGCCAGCTTCGAGGAGGTCGTGGAGGCCGCGAAGGCGGCCAACGCCCACCCCTTCATCGTGGCCAAGCCCGACGGCTACGACACCCAGGTGGGCGAGAGGGGCGCCCGGCTCTCCGGCGGGGAGCGCCAGCGCGTCTCCCTGGCCCGCGCCATCCTCCACAACCCGAAGATCCTGATCCTGGACGAGGCCACCTCCTCCGTGGACGTGCAGACCGAAAAGCAGATCCAGGAGGCCATCGGCCGGCTGGTGCAGAAACGGACCACCTTCGCGATCGCGCACCGCCTCTCCACCCTCCGGAACGCCAACCGGCTCGTGGTCCTGGACGCCGGGCGCGTCGTGGAGGTCGGGACGCACCAGGAGCTGCTGGAGAGACAGGGCCACTTCTACAACCTCGTGCAGCTGCAGCAGAAGGTCTCCGAGATCATAGAAGTGAAGGAATAACATGGAAACTCAGACGACCACAGGACCGTTCATGGAGCGGATACCCCCCGAGGTGGACGCCAAACTCCGGACGGCCAAGCCCTCCGACGAGCCCGTGCTCATCCAGGTGGCCGCGGACCTGGCCGACGACAGCTCGTTCCGGGAGCGCTGGCTGGTGGTCACCGGCCAGCGCCTGCTGGTCATCCCCTCCGACGGCGCGGACGGCACAGTGGAGGTGCCGATGGAGCAGGTGAAAGCCGTCCGGACCGAGGCCCTCATCGGCGGCGGCCGCCTCGAGCTGGAGCGGAAGCAGGGGGCCCCGGCCTACCTGCACTACACCAGCTCCCTGGCCCCCAAGTTCTCCGAGGTGGCCGAGGGCATCCGGCAGCTCACCAAGGGGGAGGCGCTCACGCTGCCCACGGAGGTCCCGCGCACCCGCTGCCCCAAGTGCCGGCGCCTCCTCCCGGAGAAAGACGGCATCTGCCCGGCCTGCGTGAAGCGGTGGGACACGTTCCTGCGGATCGCCAACTATCTGAGGCCCTACCGGGGCAAGGCGGTGGGCCTGGTGCTGATGACGGTGGTCGGCACCCTGATAGGGCTGCTCCCGCCCATCATCACCCGCTACATCATCGACGACGTGCTGACGCCCAGGGCCAACTTCAGGCTCCTGGTCTGGCTCGCGCTGGGGCTTCTGGGCATCCGCATCCTGACCTGGGGCCTGGAGGTGGGCCGGGGATGGCTGAACGTCTGGGTCGGCAGCCGGACCACGGCGGACATCCGGTCGCAGCTCTACCGGCGCTTGCAGTACCTGCCGCTGAGGTTCTACGACAGGCGGAAGGTGGGCACCCTCATCTCCAGGATCACGAACGACTCCGACCGGCTCGAGGGGTTCCTGATGTTCGGCCTCCCCTACCTCTTCATCAACGGGCTGATGGTGGTGGGCATCCTCGGCCTTCTGCTCTACATGAGCTGGGAGCTGACCCTCTTCGTCCTGCTCCCCGTGCCCGCGATCATCCTCGGCAGCCTCCTGCTCTGGAACCGCCTGATGGCCAACTGGACCCGCTGGTCGGCCAGGTGGTCGCGCCTCTCCTCCCACCTGAACGAGTCCATCTCCGGCATCCGGGTGGTCAAGGCGTTCTCCCAGGAGCAGCGGGAGGGGATGCGCTTCGACCAGCGCAACGAGGGCGTGCGGGAGGCGAGCGTCACCGCCGACCGGAGCTGGTTCCTCTTCTTCACCGTGATCAACTTCCTGATGAGCTTCGGCGCCTTCTTCGTCTGGTACTTCGGCGGGAAGCAGATCCTGCGGCAGGAGCTGACCCTCGGCGCGCTCATGGCCTTCATCAGCTACCTCTGGCTCCTCTACCACCCGCTCCACTGGTTCGGGGAGATCAACAACTGGATGTCGCGGGCATTTGCCGGGGCCGAGCGCATCTTCGAGATCCTCGACGCCCCGGCCGAGCCCTCCGAGGACCCCGACGCCGTCCCGATGCCCCGGATGGAGGGCCGGGTGACGTTCAAAGAGGTCGTCTTCGGCTACGACCGGGCCAAGCCCGTGCTCAAGGGCATCGACCTGGAGGTGGCGCCGGGGGAGATGATCGGCCTGGTCGGCCGATCCGGGGTGGGAAAGAGCACGATGATCAACCTGATCTGCCGCTTCTACGACGTGGACCGGGGGGAACTCCTCATCGACGGCGTGGACATCCGGAAGGTCCGCCTGAAGGACCTCCGGGGCCAGATCGGCATGGTCCATCAGGAGTCCTTCCTGTTCAGCGGCGCCATCGCCGAGAACATCGGCTACGGCAAGCCGGGCGCCTCGTTCGACGAGATCGTGCGGGCCGCGAAGGCGGCCAACGCCCACGAGTTCATCGTGGCCAAGCCCGACGGCTACGACACCCCGGTCGGGGAGCGGGGGGACAAGCTCTCCGGCGGCGAGAAACAGCGCATCGCCATCGCCAGGGCCATCCTGCACGACCCGAAGGTCCTGATCCTGGACGAGGCCACCTCCTCGCTGGACACCCAGACCGAAAAGAAGATCCAGGAGGCCATCGCCCGGCTCATCAAAGGCCGGACCACCTTCGCCATCGCCCACCGCCTCTCCACGCTCCGCAGCGCAAACCGCCTGGTCGTCCTGGACGACGGCAAGATCGCGGAGGTCGGCACGCACGAGGAACTGCTAACGCGGCAGGGCATCTTTTACCGCCTGGTACAGACGCAGAAGGAGACCTCCTCCGTCGTGGCCGTGGGCGGAGGCAAAGACGACCCCAACGCGAAGACCTAACCCCCCAACCCCCTTCCCTGAAGGGAAGGGGGAGCAGCCTTGTCAAAACGACAAGGGGCGCGACAGCGGGGTGGAACGCGACCTCATGGGAGCGTTAGGAAGGGTGGGAAGGGCTAACCACCGGAGTTCGGGAGAGGCGTTAGGCCGCAATGGAAACCTCTTGACGATCCGTCTTCTGGAGCAATGCCCTTGCGGCGCGCCAAGCCTCTCGCAGGGCGGTGGAACGCGACGGCCAGGAGCGTTAGGCGGGGTGGCTTGAGCGAGTGCCCTTCTTTTGTCCAACTTTTCTTGGGCAAGCAAGAAAAGTTGGAATACGGAATGGTGGTAAGCGTTGGATTGGCATAACGGAGCAATGTCATGGCATCCGAAGAAAAGGTGACGCAAGACGCCAAGCCTTCCAGTGAAAATGGAAGACCCAAGCCTACGCCCATCGAGGTGACGCACCCGGAGCGCGTCGACCCGAAGGCCATCCGCCTCCTCCGGGAGCCGCCCTGGAAGCTGCGCATGACCATCGAGGGCGACCGCTCCTACCTCAAGGTCAAGGTCGTCCGCGCCGCGCCCCTGTCCCAGCCGTCCCGCTACGTCTGCTTCCTGGACGGCAAGGACGAGGCCGTCTGCATGGTCGATGACCTGAGCGACCTGGAGGCCGGGTCCCGCCGCATCGCCCTGGAGGAGCTGGACCGGCGCTACCTCACCTCCAGGGTCGAGCGCATCGAGTCCATCCGGAGCGACTTCGGGGTCTCCTACTGGGACGTGCAGACCGACCGGGGCCGGAGGGAGTTCGTCGTGCAGGACGTGTCCGAGAACGCCCAGTGGCTGGGCGAGCGCCGGCTGCTCCTGATCGACGTGGACGGCAACCGGTTCGAGATCCCCGACCTCGACGCCCTCGACCGCCGCAGCGCGAAGTTTCTGGAGACGGTGATTTAGAAAGTTATCTTGTGCATGGAATGATGTCGCCTGACGCACAGGCCCTCACCCCGCCTCGCTGACGCTCGGCTTCCCCTCTCCCATATATGGGAGAGGGGTGGTGAACGCAGTGAACCAGGGTGAGGGCCAGAGCCACAGCGTTTTTTCAATCAGGCTCTTTCAAGTGCAATCCTCATAGGGAGACAAATGAGACACGAAGACCACAACAGAGAGATCTTGAAAGGCTTCAACAACCCCAAACGGGAAGAGCGCGCCCTGTCCTTGCTGGACCTCATCGAACTGAGAACCTTCGACCTCGACCTTGCGGCGTGGTTTGTGTCCCTCGTCTCCCGCGGCGCCTCCTACATCACCGGCTCAGGGCCCGGCGGCGTGGGCAAGACCACGACCATGCGATCCCTGCTCAGCTTTGTGCCGGATAACCTGCGCTTTGCCATCGCCCTGCCGGGAGAGGTCTCTGCCATTGACGGCGTTCCGCATTGCGTCATATCCAACGAACTCAGCGACCATCCGCCACCCACGTACCTGTGGGGGCAGAACCTGCGCGACTTCTTCGCCCTTTCGGGGCAGGGCCATCTGCTCGTGGGCAACGTGCACGCCGACGGCCTGAAAGAGGTCCGCGGCCAGATCGTCGAGACCAACCACGTCCCGGAGTCCCAGTTCCGGGCCGTCAACCTCCTGGTCTTCATCTGCCTCGAAGGCGGGAATCCCCCCGGCGGCCGCGTCAAAGACAGGACCACGCGGCGCGTGATCCACAAAATCTTCTATTCCGACGGCGCCTCGGAGCATGAACCTGTCTACACCCTCGAAAACGGATTGACGCCCAGCGCGCCGCGCGACCCGGACGACGAGAAACTTTGCCGGGCATTCCTCGAAGAGACGCTGAACAGCCCGGAGCGGACCCTGGAAGGCGTGCGACACCGATTCCTGGAATGGAAAAAAAACAACGACGGGCGCCCCTATGGCAACCCCCTCCCTCCTCCTCCCCGGCCAGATCGCCGATGACGACCTGCGGCGGCACTTCCACGCCCTGAACGTCGGAACCGTGGCCGCCTACAAACTCTGGTGCTACCGGCACGGCCTGAGCACCGACCTCCACAAGACGCCCGAACAGCGCTCTGCCGAGCGAGCCCTGTTCGACCGCCTGCGGCCCCTTCCCGACCCGGCTGTCAGCAGAGACCACAACCCCCGCCGCGCGGACCTGATCGCCCGCATCTTCCGGGGCGAACTCCGGGGGGAAACCCTCTCCGACGTCCCCTCGCGCATCCGGAAAATCTACAACGCCCTGGACGGCGACGAGGAGGCCCGCGACGCCCTGCGCCGGCTCGTCCTGCACGTCGAAAAATACGGCGACCTGTTCCGGCCGGCGCACGCCTTTCCCGGACTGCCCCCCAGCTTTCACAACACCTGGGTCGCCGGTCTTGGACAGCTTGCCAGACACCACCAGGACTGGATGCGCCCCGTCGAGGCCTGGCGGCCCGACGCCCGAAAACCCCAGAGGCAGTTTCAGACCATCGCCCGCCACCTCCTGGCCCGGTACCACGTTCCCCCCTGCATGGATGCCGCCTGGTTCCAGGGGGACACCCCTGAGGCCCGCCAGCAGCAGGCCTGGTTCAAGCACGTGGGCTTCGGCCAGAACATCCGCACCGCCGGCGTGCCCATGAAGATCACGAAACGGATGGCGCACCTCTTCACGAATCAGCGGAGCGCCCGTCTGTCCATACTCCGGGCCCTCCGCATGGCTCAGGTGGAAGCCCTGGGGGGCTTCCCCCCGCTGGCCTGGTCCATCTCCTCCATCCTCGGAAGGTCCCTTGAGAACGAGGATTTCTGGGTCACCGTCGTCCATTTTTTCGTCAACAACCCCATGCTGGAAGGCTCCTACGTCGAGCCGATCATCGACTACATTCGCCACCAGAAATTCACACCCCAGCGCCTCCTCCAGCCCGACGGGACCTTCGTCGAAGGCCCCCCGTCCCACCCCAGCTTCTCCGTGAAGGGTCGCAGTGCCGTCAAGCTCCTCCGGCAGGTGGACGAGTGGCACGTCCAGTTGACCGGCGAGGAGAACATCCGCCTGGAGAAATGGGAACCGTCGAAGTTCCGGGAGTTCTCCCACACCGAAATCGACTCTGAGACCGGCCGCACCTTCACCTGGACGATCCACGAACTCCTCACCTCCGCGCAACTCGCCGTGGAGGGCCGGGTGATGCACCACTGCGTGGCCTCCTACACCCGGCGGTGCGTGAGCGGGGAGGCCTCCATCTGGTCCCTGCGCGTTCAGGATATGGATGCCGCGGAGCCAGAGCCGTACAATGTCCTCACCATCGCCCTGGACAACAGGAAGAGGACCGTCACGCAGGCCCGGGGCCGGTACAACCTCCAGCCCTTCGACAGGGCCGGCCTCGCCAAGCAGCGCCGCACCGGACGCCCCTACCTCCGCCTCCTGCGGGAGTCCGGCCGCATCCTCCGCCTCTGGATGGACCGGGAGGGCCTCACGCACGGGTGACGAACAGCCCTCTGAGAATACAGCAGGAAGCCGTATGAGCCGAGTTGGACGCCTACTTCATTCTGTATGAAGAGGCCCGGAAGACATCCCCACCCACGCACCAGCTTCGGCCTGAAATACGCGACGAATCGTGGGCGCTGCATTGCGCCCACATCAGGGCAGGCCGCTACATCTCTCTTTCCGGCCCCGAACCCACCGAGGTTTTCCCCGACCCGTCGTGGTCTGAAACCTCAGCGGCCCTCGATCACGAGATGAGATTCATCGAGGAGAATCTCAAGCACCCCGCCTACTGCGTTCTGAATCTCTGCCGGATCATCTACAGCTTTCGAGAGCGAGAGGTGGTCATATCCAAACGCTTTGGTGGCCACTGGGCGAGCGCCCGATTCCCGCAATGGGCGCCTCTCATTCAGGCGGCCATAAGGTCCTATGAAGGCACGGGGATGCCGGGTGACGAGGAGTTCCTGGAGGGCAAGGTGAGGCGCTTTCTCGAATTCGCCGCTGAGCGCATCCGAGAGGCTCGCAACCCGTAATAGCCACCCTGTCGTCTATAGGAAGTTATATACCATGAGCCCCATAAAACAAAGCGGTAGAGGAATGACCTCGAACCAATTACCAGACGTTATTCAGGCTTTTCTGTCAGGATACGCCTCCACCGGAGAGAACCACCGAACAAGCTCAAAGGCAGAAGTCTATTTCTACAATTGTCCAGATAGGCCGGGTCTGTTCTTGAAGATCAGACATATTGATGAATCTCCCAAAGAAGCGGCCCTCCATACAGAGAAAGTGGCCATGGAATGGTTACAGGGCAAACTTAAAGTTCCACAGGTGGTATGCTACCATAAAGAGAGAACCACTGAATATTTGCTTACGACTCAGATACGCGGATGGAGCGCAGAAAAGGATCGTTTCAAAGTCGATATTCCCAGGCTGGTAAAACTATTGGCACAGGGTTTGAGAGAGATACACAGCTTGCCTGTGGATGGTTGTCCGTTGGATTGCCGGACCGAAACGCTGCTTGCGCGAGCGCAACAGATGATGATGGCGCCTCAGGAAACATTGAACAAAATTTTCCGAAAACGGCCCTCTGTTGAAGATATAGTCTTTACTCACGGGGACTATTGTTTGCCCAACGTCCTCATTCAGAACGGTCAACTGATGGGATTCATCGACTGGGGATATGCAGGGGTGAGTGATCGGTATCGAGATTTTGTCTCGGCCTTTTACAGTGTACGAAGGAACCTGGGAGGAGAGTGGGTGCCTCTTTTTTTTGAAGAATATGGAGTCGACAAAGTTGATCAGGAAAAGATGGGATTCTATCAATTGATACACGACCTGACATTCTGACATCTTAACGGAACTTTTGCCCTGGCGATTATCACTTCTCGAACATAGTGGACCGGGGCCAAAAGGTAAAACTTCAACGGCTCGATACGGGCCTGGAAGTGGACCCTTTCGGCGCGGATTCCAACTGCGCATTTGTCGGTCTTGTCAACGGTCTGGTTATCGGCTGGACCTTTGAGGTGTGCGTTTTCCGGGACGAGGGAGGAATGATGGGCATGGTCGGGCCGGAAGTGATTCCCAGCTATCGCAGGAGGGGTATCGGGAAGGTGCTCCACCACCTTGGAACAGAAGAGGTTGTGCGTCAGGGAGCCCAGGGGGGATGGAGAGGTACAGAGATATATAACCCTGCACGGTTGATCTATCAGTCCGTTGGTTGGAGATACTGGTATACCAGCTTTGGTAGAATGTCAAGAATCCTCTGACCAATTGAGGATACCATGCCGATTCCCTTGAACGACATCCTGAATGAACTCCGGACTGCGCCACGCCTTTCCGGGACCTCCGCGTGCGACGCCATTGCGCGCAGCCTTGCAAAAAGATTCGAAGGGATCGGCTGTGCCACGGAAATTCAGGACTACACGTTTGTGGGGTGGTCAGTGCCTGAACCCCCGAAGGTTGTGAATCTTGTCAGCGGCGAAAGGCTTCCGGCGCGCGCCGTCACCTGGTGCGGAGGTGTAAAGGGGGTAAGCGTCGAAGGAACAGTGGTCCCAAGAGGCAAGATGAACTTCTGGGGATTGGGGACCGAACGAGAGTTTAGCAGGTGGGCGATCATCGACGACGATGTGGAATGTAGAGCTGTCTACCTGATCGGGAACTTCGGTGACCATCTTGTTCTGCCCTATCCCATGGAAGATGTCGCCTATATCTGCATGGAACAAAGAGACCTGCAGAAACTTTCCGATGAAGAAGCACGGATACGCTTGACCACAAGGACCGAACTCAGCTTTGGGGCACGGAGTGCGAACGTCATAGCGACCAAGGTGGGAAGGACGGCGAACGAAATCGTCGTCTGTGCCCATCACGACACTGTATATGACGATCAGAACGGACTTCACGACAATGGTGGCGCATGTGCGGTACTCCTCCTGCTTGCCGAACATCTCAGCGCCATCGAGACAAATCACACGATTCGCTTCCTGTCGACAGGAGGCGAGGAGTTTAACCTGATTGGAGCAAGGGCCTATCTCAACCGGCGCGAACGGGAGAGGTCGCTGGGAAGGGTGAGGGCCTGTATTAACCTGGACTGCATCACCCAGCCCCCCAGAGTGGTCCATGTGCGCTGCATAGAGGATTTCGACGCCATCGTCAAAGAGACCCTGGATGCGCACAGAGGGCGGCAGTATCCATATGAGGTGGACTGGGACATCGACAGGGATTTGGGCTGTCTCGATGCGCGCGCATTTGAGGAGAAGGGCATCTCTGCTTTCTACTACTCACCGAGCGATCCCCAACGGGTCGATGAAGACAACGAGTCCATTGCTGTGAACCTTCGGACGAATGCGCTATTTGTGCGCGATCTGATTCTCAGAACCGACCGGGTGTTCGCATCCCGATGTGGAATTCCGGGAAGGAGACAGGCGTGAAGGTCGAAGTCCTGAATGAGGGAACATTCTCGGTCTGGTCTGCCATGCGTCAACAACTCTGGGACCACCACACCGATGAGAAGGATCAGGCCGACTTTGTCCGCTATCAGAAGGGAAGCGCCGAAGGGACGGCGATAAGCTTCCTGGCTGTCGTGGAGGAGGGCCGTCACGTTGGCTTTCTGGATGCGGAGTTGCGCAGCGACTACGTCGGGGGGGCCGAGCGCTCACCGGTCTGGTATGTCGAGGGGATATTTGTCGTTCCCGAGGAACGCGGCAAAGGAGTTGGGAGACGTCTGATCGAGACCCTGGAAGCGCACGCAAGGTCGCAGGGCTATTCGGAGATTGCCAGCGACTGTGACCTCGATGATACGATGAGCGAGGCGTTCCACAAGGCAGTAGGTTTCCGGGAGGCGGCTCGTAACATTCATCTGATCAAACGGATCAGTTAGATGCGCACACATGGACACACCAACGCGAAATGAAGAGGCGATCACAGCAGCGTTCGACCCGGATTCTCCAACGTCAGGTATCCAGGAGGCGATCGACGCACTTGGGGAGCGTGGAGGTTGCGTCCGGATCCCGGCTGGTGAGTGGCGGCTGCGTCGTTCGGTGGTGCTTCGCAGTAAGGTGAGCCTCGTCGGCGACGGACCGGCGTCCACCCTGACTATCAACCCGCCGAAAGCCCTGCGCCTGGCGCGCGACGCGCGCAAGGGTTCGCGCAGCGTCCACGTGAGGGGCAGGGCGCCCTTTGTCCCAGGCGACGGCGTCGGGCTATCCGACCGTCGGCGTCAGTGGTGGGATGGCACGCACGCCACGGTGACTTCGGTGGATGGTCCCATCGTCGGCCTGAGCGAGCCACTGAAGCGGGGATTGGCAGTGAAGGAAGGGGCGCGGATAGTGGGCGTCTTCCCCGGCATTACGGCAGCGCGCAGCCAGGACCTGAAGGTCTGCGACCTGATGCTTCGTGGGTCGAGAGACCCCGAAGGACCCTGGTGGCAGGACTTCACGTACAGCGCCGTCCACCTCGTGCACTGCTTCGGCGTGCGCGTGTTGAACGTGACCGCCTGGGACTGGCCGTCCGACGGCATCTCCGTGCAGGGCGGCTCGGACGCGCAGGTCGCCCACTGCCAAGTCCGCCTCTGCCGCGGGCACGGCTTCCACCCAGGCACCGCCCTGTATCGCAGCGTCTGGTCCCACAACATCGCCATCGGCAACGGCGGCGACGGTCTCTATTTCTGCGGGCACGTTCGCGACTCCGTGTGCAGCGACAGCGTGTTCACGGGCAACGCGCTCAGCGGGATCGGAGGCGTGGGGCATGGGCAAGACCGCCACAACGTCATCAGCAACAACGTGTGCTCGGAGAACGGGAGGTGGGGGATCAACGCGTGGGAAGGCGTCGAGCACGTGATCACAGGGAACCTGCTGCGCAGCAATTCGCGGGAGAAGTCGGGCGCCTACCCTGCCCTGCGGCTCCACAACGTCCAACGGTTCCTCGTCCAGGGCAATCGCTGCGCCGACGACCAGGACGCGCCCACCCAGACGCGCGGCATCGTCGAGAGTGGAGACAGTGACTGGAACCTGGTGAGCGGAAACCTGTGCGTCGGGATGGCGGAACCCGTGGCGATGGTCGGCCTCAACTCGCGCGCGGAAGGAAACCTCGCGTAACAGCGCCGAAAGATGATTCGCATAGAGGAAATCGAGCGTATGGACAACATCATTCATAAGCCAGAAACCATGTCTCATCCTCTACTCGACACCCGGCGCATCGAGGAGACGCCGGGGGCCTACGTGAAGGCCGCGGGCGAGGTCTTCGCCGTCTTCGGCGAGCCCATCCAGGATTCGGGGAACATCTCTTACGGTGTGCGCATCGGCGACGAGCGCTTCTTCATCAAGACCGCAGGCCGGCCCGACGACCTCCGCCCCTTCTTGCCATATCCCGACCGCGTGGCCCTGCTCCGGAACGCCGCCCGATTGTCCGATACCTGTGACCCCCCCGCGCTCCCCCGCCTGTACAATGTGATCGAGTCCCCGCACGGCCCGCTCCTCGTCTATGAGTGGGTGGATGGCGGACTGCTGCACGTCAGACGGGAAAACCGCGACGACCCGCGCTCCCCTCATCAACGGTTTCGAAGCCTCCCCCCGGATGAGATTCTTCAAGCGCTCGACGCCATCTTCGAAGTCCATCACCAGCTCGCGAAGCTGGGCTGGATCGCGGTCGACTTCTACGATGGCTCCCTGATCTACGATTTTGAGCGCCGGGAGGTCCATCTCGTTGACCTGGACAACTACCACGAGGGGCCCTTCACCAACGAGATGGGCCGGATGTTCGGGTCCACGCGCTTCATGGCCCCGGAGGAGTTCCAACTCGGAGCCTCCATCGACGAACGCACCAACGTGTTCACGATGGGCCGCACCGTCGCGGTGTTCCTCTCCGACAGCACGCTGGAACGTGAACCTTTCCGGGGGACCGATGCCCTCTACGAGGTCATGCGCCGGGCCTGTTGGGAAAATCGGAAATGGCGTTTCGAGTCGATGGCCGCCTTCCACGCCGCCTGGATTGAGGCGAGACGCGCCCAACCGCGCGGATGATGGGCGACAGGCACGATCCAATTGTGCGCGCACGCGCACAATTGCGAACACGTGTTCGGAATTTAAGATGTTGTTATACAAAAGCTTGGGCGCTTTTCATTCGGCAATTGTGTCCGCGCGGACAAAATTCCTCCCGATGTCCTGTCATGGCCTACGATCATGTTTTTGCTTGATAATCGCATTAAGCGCAGGTACATTTCAGCAGGCAGCCGAAAGGAGGCGCACCTGATGAGTACAGCATCGACTACCAGCACAACCTACGAACACGTGCAGATCGACACCCAGGGAACGCCGATCATCGCGGGCACCACAATGAAAATCGTGGAACTCGTCATGGCCCAGATGGCTCACGGCTGGAGCCCGGAGGAACTGCATTTTCAGCACCCCTACCTGACACTGGGTCAGATCCATTCTGCGCTGGCGTACTACTGGGATCACAAGGAAGAACTGGACGCTGACATCGAACGCCGCTGGCAATATGCGGAAGAGACTCGCCGGAAGGCCGGCGCATCCCCTCTTGCGGCTAAGCTTCGCTCTCAGGGCCTCCTGTCGTGAGCGTGGAGCTGTACATGGACGAGCACGTTCATCGAGCGATCACGGCTGGTTTGCGCTTGAGAGGCGTGGATGTTCTGACGGCTCAAGAGGATGGCCGAAGCAATATCCCGGATGACGTTTTGTTGGATCGGGCGACAGAATTGCAGCGTGTCCTGTTTTCGCAAGACGAAGACCTCCTGGCGGAAGCCTCTCGTCGCCAGAGAGCCGGAATCCCGTTCTCCGGCGTCATTTATGCCCATCAACGGCGTGTCACCATTGGGGCTTGTGTGCACGATCTGGAACTGATCGCCAAGTCCGCCAACCTCGAAGATTTTACCCACCGGGTTGAGTACCTGCCATTGTAATACGGCAGGGGGTGAGCGATCTCCTTTTTTCTTGACCTATCCGGGAAGAGGCGTTATAATATGAATGTTCGCGTTTGATCGGTCGGAGCCTCGGCAGGTCGGGGGCGGGGAAATGGGGCGGGAAGGGAGATCAGCTCATGGCGAGAAACTGAGCTGCCGGCGTGTCGCGTGGATGACCGTCCGGCAGTTTTGTTTTGAGGGCCGCTGGTTCCGTCATTGAGGGAAATATACCTGGTGGCCTA
>Ga0156186_1340_pt1 | contig 21860 bp, 16 predicted proteins | sample RifCSPlowO2_12_FD_107839 | JGI IMG/M metagenome (GOLD analysis project Ga0156186, IMG submission 107839) | Candidatus Handelsmanbacteria bacterium RIFCSPLOWO2_12_FULL_64_10
GCATCCTCCGGCAGTGGCAGCTCTACTTCGGGTCGACCGCGCCGGACGCGAATGTCCAGTTTCACTCCTACTGGAATCTGAGCCGTGAGATGGCGGAGCCGCACTGCTCGGGGCGGGTGCCGGGGCACGCGCAAGAGTACGAGACGTCGATGGCCCTGGCGATGTTCCCGGAGAACGTCCGGCAGGACGCCATGCGGGACCAGGAGGACCAGGGGCCGCTGAAGGCGACGGTCGAAAAGGGGCGGATCTTCGTGGAGGCGGCGATCAGCAAGACGGTGGAGTACCTTCAGGAGATGATCGAAGGGAAACACCGCGAGGTCTTACCCCACGTCTTCTCGAAGGATCTGGACATGAAAAAGAAGGCGTGAGGCGCGAGGCGCGAGGCGTGAGAGGAGAGCCGGATGACGATGTATCGAGCGGGCATCATCGGGCTGGGGTTCATCGGCGGGGGGGACCAGGTCTCCGGGGACCGGATCGGGCAGCGGGTCGATCAGATGGACGGCACGCACCGGGAGGCGCTGTCCAGGAATCCTCGCGTGGAACTCGTCGCTGGCAGCAGCCGGGACCAGGGCCGGCGGGAGCGGTTTGCAGGGCGGACCGGGGCCAGGACGTACCCCGACTGGCGAGAGATGCTGGCGCAGGAGCGGCTGGACATCGTCAGCGTGGCCACGTTCGCGGGGCAGCACGCGGAGGTGACGGCGGCGTGCGCGGAGCGGGGCGTCCGGGCCATCTACTGCGAGAAGCCGATGGCCACCCGGCTGACGGATGCGGACCGGATGCTCACGGCGTGCGAGCGGTCGGGGAGTCTGCTCACCTTCAACCACAACCGGCGGTTTAACCCCAACTATCGACGGCTGCGCGACCTGGTGGCGGACGGGGGGTTGGGGGACCTGACCTCCGTCTACCTGCAATGGGGCACGGGCCGGCTGGGCAACGTGGGGACGCACTTCATCGACGCGGCGCGGATGGTGACCGGGCGAGAGGCGCAGGCGGTCTCGGCCACGCTGGACCTGTCCGGGAGGCCGGACTGCCGCGGGCCGGAGTTCCGGGACCCCGGCGGGTGGGGTGTCCTGCGGATGGACGGGGGGCTGATGGCGCTGGTCAATGCGCCGGACTACGGGGCCGGGCCTCCGCAGGTCGCGCTGAACGGGACGAAGGGCCGGGCAGTGGCCGGAGGGGACGGGGTGGAGCTGGAGTGGTGGGACGGGAAGCGGGAGTCGTGGCCGGGTTTAAGACAGGAGGCCACGTCGATGGGCCGGGCCGTGGCGGAGATCGTGGCCTGGCTGGATGAGGAGGGAAGGAGGCCGTTCTGCTGCTCGCCGGCTGACGCCCTGCGGACGCTGGAGGTGATCGTGGGGTTCCACGCCTCGCACGACCGGAACGCGGCGTGGACCGAGCTGCCGCTGACGGGTAAGGAGCGGGAGATTGAGGTGAGGGCCGGTTAGAAAGAAAGCGGTGATATATCATGAATACACTTGAAGAGGCTGAGAAACTTCTGTCTGAGATGACTCGTGCGGAGAAGGCCCAGGTGCTTCAGTGGGTGGTGCAAGACCTTGGGGACGCCTTCCCCGGCATAGAGAGCCGTCCTGAGGTGTGTGGCGGTGAGCCGTGCATCGTTCGCACTCGTATCCCGGTCTGGGTGCTGGTACAGGCCAGGAAGCTGGGAATGAGTGAAGCGGATATTCTGCGCAGTTATCCGACACTCCGCGCGGAGGATCTGACGAACGCCTGGGCCTATTTCCGTGCGCACAAGGACGAAATTGAGCAGCAGATCAAGGAGAACGAGAAAGCATAGAGGAAGTCTGTGACGCAGAAAGCGAGTGTCAGACCGGGAGCGACCCTCCGGCTGAAGCTCACCGGCATCGCTCCGGGAGGGGTCGGCGTGGCGCAGGCAGGGGGCCTGCGCTTTTTTGTTCGTGGGGGACTGCCCGGCGACGTGGTGGAGGTCCAGGTCGTGAAGCGGGAGCGGGGCCGGATCGAGGCGGTGGTGGTGCGGCGGATGCACAGCGAGATCAAACGGATCGCCCCCCCCTGCCGCCACTTCTCCATCTGCGGGGGGTGCCGGTGGCAGGACCTGGACTATCGGGACCAGCTCGCGCTCAAGAAGGGGATCGTGCAGCACTGCTTCCGCGAGGCCGGGCTGGACGAGGGGCTGGTGGAGGACGCGCTCGGCGCGGAGGAGGCCTTCTTTTATCGGAACAAGATGGACTTCTCGTTCGGGGTGAACAAGGCCGGGGCGCTGACGCTGGGGCTCTATGTGTCGAAGGACAGGCAGGAGGTTGAAGCGCAGGGACATGCCCCTGTGTTCGACGTGGAGGAGTGCCTGTTGCAGTCTCCCCTGTCGAACCAGATTGTGCGCGCGGTTCGAGATTTCTTGAAGGGTCGAGACCTGCGCCCCTATGACCCGGAGGCCCGGACGGGCCTGCTGCGCTCGCTGGTGGTCCGGGAGGGGAAGCGCACGGGGGAGGTCCTGGTCAACCTGGTGACCGCCGAAGGGGAGCCGGGTCTGACGCCGCTCGGCGAGGCGCTGAGGGGGATGTTCCCGGAGGTGAAGGGCGTGGTCCTGAGCGCGAACCGCAGGCGGTCGAAGAACGCGCTTCCGGAGACGGAGGAGGCGCTGGCGGGGGAGGGGCAGATCGTCGAGCGGGTGGGGGGGCTGGCGTTCGGGGTCTCTCCGGCGTCGTTCTTCCAGGTGAACACCCGGCAGGCGGAGCGGCTCTACGACCTGGCGGTCCAGCTCTGCGGGCTGACGGGGAGAGAGCGGGTTCTGGACCTCTACTGCGGGACGGGGACGCTGTCACTGCTGACGGCGCGGCGCGCGGCCTCGGTGACGGGGGTGGAGGCCGTGGCGCAGGCCGTGGAGGATGCGCGAAGGAACACGGCCCGGAACGGGGTGGAGAACTGCCGGTTCCTCTGCGGGGACGTGCTGCGCGTCCTGCCGGACCTGGCGCGTGCGGGGGAGCCGTTCGACGCGGTCACGGTCAACCCCCCGCGCGCGGGGGTCTACAGGGCCGCGATCCAGGCGATCTGCGCACTGCGGCCGGGCCGGGTCGTCTACGTCTCGTGCAATCCGGAGACGCTGGCCAGGGATGTGCCGCGCTTCTGGGCCGGGGGCTACCGCCTGGGGCGCGTCCAGCCGGTGGACCTGTTTCCGCACACGCCGCACTGCGAGGTGGTCGCGCAAATGACCAGGTAGACGTGAAAAGTGGGGAGGGGTCTAAGAGCGAGGGGCCGTCCGGCTTGCCGGACGGCCCTCTTGCATAAAACGACCTCACCCTCCCCCAAGGCTGGCGGAAAGGCCCTTCATGGTGTCCGTTAGCGGACACCATGTGTAACGCCAGCGGACACTTTTCGGGAGATGCTGAACGTTGCATTTGCGTAAGTTATTTAAAAACAATATTGGCACGATTGTTGCGGACCTATCCCCCCGGCCCCCTTTCCTGAAGGAAAGGGGGAGGAGAACAGATACACCCCTATCCCCCTTCCCAACAGAGGTCATCATGCTCAGAAACTACCTCACCGTCGCCGTGCGGAACCTGCTCCGGCACAAGGGCTATTCCGCGATCAACATCGCCGGGCTGGCCGTCGGCATGGCGTGCTGCTTTCTCATCTTGCTGCTCGTGCAGGACGAGTTGAGCTATGACCGGCGCCATCCGTATGCGGACCGGACTTACCGGGTGGTGCAGGAGCAGAGCGCCCTCACGCCCGCGATTCTGGCCCCTACTCTGAAGGGTGCCTTTCCCGAAGTCCAGGCGGTGGTCCGTTTTTCCCACTACGGAAACACGTTGATCAACTACCAGGGGAAACGATTTTTTGAAAAGCGGTTCTGTTTCGTCGATCCGAACGTGTTTGAGGTCTTTTCGTTTCCGTTAGTCAAGGGCGATCCTCGAACAGCTCTGTTGGAGCCTAATACAGTTGTCATCGCCGAAGAGATGGCGCAAAAATACTTTGGCGATGAAGACCCGATGGGTAAGACGCTGATGTATTGGAGGACCCCCTACCAGGTGACAGGGGTTCTGAAGAATCCTCCGCACAACACGCACCTTAAATGCGACTTCCTCGCCTCGTTGCGCACGCGGAAGGGTGAGGAGATGCGCGAATGGTTTATGCATGCGGCGTACACCTATGTGGTCCTGTCAGAAGGTTATCCTGCGGGGGAGATGGAGCGGAAATTCCCTGAGTTCTCGAAACAGCACGTTGATCGGAGGGCCGGTTCTCTCAAATTTTCCCTTCAGCGTTTAGCGGATATTCACCTTCACTCCCATCTGATCGGCGAAATCGAACCGAACAGCGATATCCGGTATCTCTCCATCTTCGCCGCCGTCGCCTTCCTCATTCTGCTCATCGCCTGTATCAACTTCATCAACCTCTCCACGGCCCGGTCGGCCCATCGGGCGCGAGAGGTGGGGATGCGTAAGGTGTTGGGCGCTTATCGGCTGCAACTGGTCCGGCAGTTCCTGGGCGAGTCGGTCTTGATGAGCCTGATCGCCCTTGCGCTGGCGGCCTCTCTGGTGGAGGTCCTCCTGCCGGGGCTTAATGCGCTGTTTGAAAAGGACCTGGAAGTCCATTATCTGAGCGATTGGCGCATTCCGGCAGGATACCTCCTGATCGCTCTGCTGGTGGGGGTGTTCTCCGGGGCCTATTCCGCTTTCTATCTGTCAACTTTCGAGCCGGTCCGTGTGCTGAAGGGGACTTTCAGGTCGGGTACGCTAAACTCCTACCTTCGGAGAGGGCTGGTGATCTTTCAGTTTGTGATCTCCATCGCCCTGATCGTCAGCACGACGATCATCCACAGTCAGTTGCAGTTCATTCAGAACAAGGACCTGGGGTTCGACAAGGAGCAGGTCGTGGTGATCTCGGGGGCCGGGGCGTTAGGGAAAGGTTATGAGGCGTTCAAGAACGAACTGCTGGGCTATCCGAATATTCGACGGGTGACAGGCGGTGCGCCACCGGGTGAGGTTGGAGGCCGTGTCGACGTTGTTTATCAGAAGGATGGAAGCAAGCTGGAATACTATCGGCACGAGGTCGATCACGACTACCTCAAAACGCTCGACATCGAGGTTGTCGCGGGGCGAGATTTTTCGAGGGATTACGGTACGGACTCCAGCGCGGTGCTCGTCAATGAGACGTACGCCAGGACGGAGGGCTGGGACGCCAGGGTGTTTGAAGAAGGGGGCGATACGATTAAGAGCGTCAGGGATTACGTGGGACGCGAGGGACGGGTGATCGGCCTGGTCAGGGACTTCCATCACAAGTCTCTGCACGAGGAGATCAGGCCGATGGCGATCTATCTCAAGCCCGGTGTCAAGCCCGACATTCTGGTCCGCATCGGGCCGGGAGATGTTCGGGAGACACTCGCGTTTCTGAAGAAGAAGTGGGAGACATTCGTGCCGGCCCGGCCCTTTCAGTATGCTTTCCTGGATGAATACCTGGATCGTCTGTACCAAAAAGAGCAGAGACTGGGGCGCATCTTCGGGACCTTCTCGCTGCTGACCGTGTTCGTGGCGTGCCTGGGGCTGTTCGGGCTGGCGGCGTTCACGGCGGAGCAGAGGACGAAGGAGATCGGCATCCGAAAGGTGTTAGGGGCCTCAGTAGCAAGTATTGTGGCGCTGCTGTCGAAGGAGTTTGTCCTGCTGGTGGGCGTAGCGAATCTGATCGCCTGGCCGGTGGCCTATTACGCCATGAGCCGGTGGCTTCAGGACTTCGCGTATCGGATCGAGCTGGGGCCGGGGGTATTTGTGACAGGCGGGGTATTGGCGCTGGCCATCGCGCTGCTGACGGTGAGCGCCCAGGCGGTCAGAGCGGCGCGGGCGAACCCGGTGGACGCGCTGCGGTATGAGTGACCTATCCCCCCGACCCCCTTCCCCAGGGGGGAAGGGGGAACAGGTTGGACTTTTTGAGAAAGAGGACATGCACAAGGACCTCCCCTCCCCTTTAGGGGAGGGGCAGGGGGAGAGGTCTCTTCAGGGACGGGGGAGGGGTCTAAAAAGAGGGGCCGTCCGGCTTGCCGGACGGCCCCTCTTGCGTGAAGCACACAACGCCGCGTCTACCTCAGCAGCAGCATCTTCCGCGTCTGGGTGAAGCCCGGCGCGGTCAGGCGGTAGAGGTAGAGGCCCGTGGCCGCGGGGCGGCCTATTTCGTCTTTGCCGTCCCAGGTCGCCACGTAGCGCCCCGCGACCCGGCGCTCATCCACCAGCACCCGCACGCGCTGGCCGAGGAGGTTGTAGACGGTCAGGTTGACCGGCCCGTCGGCGGGCGTCTCGAAGGCGATCTGCGTGGCCGGGTTGAAGGGGTTCGGGGCGTTCTGGGCCAGGCTGAACGCCTTCGGCGTGGCGTCGGCCTGCACCGCCGCCGCGACGTCGAGCAGGCGGAGGGCGCCGTCCGCGCCGATCAGGGCGATCATCTTCGGGGTGACCAGGTCGCCGCCCCTGACGTCGCCCGTTGGCCGGAAGGTGAGCGTGACGGTCACAGGCCCGCTGGCCCGGTCGGTCAGCAGAATCCCGTCCGGCGAGGAGGAGACGGTCGGAACGCCGCCGTCCTGCCGCTCGGCGCGCATGAAGGTCAGGCCCTCCCGGTCGTAGCTGAGGGCAGCGGCGTAGCCCGTCAGGTCCGTCGCGTCCAGGGTCATCCGGACGGCAACGAGGCCGGACGGGGCGCTGGCGCTGGTGAAGGAGGCCCTGCCCGCCTCCGCGCCTGCGACGGGCTTGCCCGCCCTCTTCAGGTCCTTGGTGAACTGCGATACGAAGGCGAAGAAGTCTTCGAGGTCGATCCCGCCGTCGCCGTTCAGGTCCATCGCCTCGTTGAACTGCGGCATGCCCTTGCGCTGGCCGAACCTCTGGGCGAACATGAACAGGTCCCCAAAGTCGACGACCCCGTCCCCGTTGAAGTCGATGGGGGACTGCCGGGCCAGGCCGATGATCAGGTCGATGACCTCGGCGCCGGCCTTGATCTCGATGAGTTTGGCCTTGTCGGGCTGGCGGGTGTCGTCGTAGAACTCCGCGACGTAGCCGGGGCCTTCGGCCCTCAGGAGGTATCTCCCGTCGCGCAGGCCGTCCACGCGGAAGGCCCCGTTGGGCTGCACCCGGCTGGCGTTGCCACCGTCGCCCAGGAGCTGGGCGGTGACCTGGCCGCCCCGCACGGGCCGGCCGTCGCCGTCGCCCAGGACGAAGCCGCTGATGGCCCCGCCTTTGGCCAGGACGAAGTCGACGCCGGTGATCTTGTCCCCATCTTTGACGCTGATGGGTGTGGCCTTTTCAGCGGACTCCGCATCCCCGTTGAACTCCGGGATGTAGCCGTCCGCAGAGGCCCGCACCACGTAGTTCCCTTCAGGCAGACCGACGATCTTGTAGGTCCCGGTCTGCGCATCGACCTCTGCGCGGAAGCGGGTCACATAGCCGTCCGGAGGGATCGGGACGCCCTCCGGAGCGACCGGACCGGGCTGGATCACGACGCCGCCCTTCTGGTCCGCCGACCCGCCCGCCTGCCGCTGCGTGGGCTGAGGCTGAGGACCCATCTGTCCGGAGGGGGGCGGCGAGCCGGGCGCGTCCTTCGTTGGGGGCTGCGGCGGCTGCGAACCGGGCTGTCGCGGCTGAGTCCCACCCTGACCCGATGAGGCGACGGCCCCTTCCTTCGTCGTCGTCGGCCCGCCCGCCTGTCCCGCCGGAAGGGGCTGGGGTCCTCCGCCCGGCGGCGGGACGATTCCATCCCTCATCGGACGCTGGACAAAGGCCACGACCTCGATGCCCTTGAGGGGCTTTCCGTCCGCCGCGGCCACTTTGCCGGAGGTCGAGGCGAGGGGGATGAGCCGGAAGTCGATCCCCGTGACGCTCTGGGATGCGGCCACCTCGATGGGTTTGGCCGCGTCGGGGGAACGAACATCGTCGTAGTACTCTCCGATGAACCCCTTCGCGCTGGCGTGGACGATGTAGGCGCCCGCCTCCACGTTCTCAAACTTGAAGGCCCCGTTGGCGCCCGTCTTGACGATCATCAGATATCCCGGCTGCGGATAGGGGAGCGGCATCGGGACCGGGCGACCCGGCTCCGGTGGGAGCGGGCGCGGCTCGGGAGGTTTGATCTGGATGCGAAGCGACAGCATCACCTGCGCCCCCTCGATGGGGCCGTCCGGGCCGATCGCGGTCCCGGAGATCGTGGCCAGGGGCGCCATCGCGAAGTTGATGTCCGTGGTGTGGGCGTCGGACAGGACGCGCACCTGTTTGGCCTTGGCCTTGTCGGGGGTGTTCTCATAAAACAGTGTGACGAAGCCCTTCGCGCTGGCCGTGACCAGGAAGTCGGCGGTGGGCAGGTCCGGGATGAGGTACCGGCCCTGTGCGTCCGTCTTAGCCTGACGGCTTCCGAACCCGGCGACGCCGTAGGCCGTGACGACCGCGCCCGCGACGGGCTTGCCGTCAGCCTTGGCTGTGACCGTGCCCAAGATCGTCCCGACCCTGCTCAGGGCGAAGTGGATGTCCGTGGGCTGCTTGTCGGCGGCCACGGTGACGGGTTTGGCCTGGCTTCGGTCCTTCGCGTTGAGATAGACCTGCACGGCGTAACCCGGCTTGCGGGCGTAGACGATGTAGTCTCCTGCGAGCAGGCCGGAGAGGGTGTAAGAGCCGTCCACGCCGGACTCCGCGGTCTGCTCCAGGCCCTCCTTGGCGTTGATCCGGCTGGCCACGACGATGACCCCGGCCAGGCCGCCCCCTTCGACGGTCACCTTGCCGGAGAATGCGAGGCCCTTCGACAGGGCAAAGTCGATGCCGGTGACGGCGGTGTTCTGGCGCACGGTGACGATGTTGTTGTCAGACCCTGTGCCGCTGGTGTAGGTGGCGGGCAGGTAGCCCCGCGCCCTGGCCTGGACGGTGTAACGCCCTTCCAGCAGGCCCTCGATGAGATAGGTTCCGTCCGGGCCGAGGGAGGCCGACCGCTTGAGGCCGATGCGCTCGGCGGCGGCCACGACCGTTCCGAGGGTCACGGCATTGCCCGTCCCGGCCTCCGTCACCTTCCCGGCGAGGGTGGAGATGGACTTGAGCCTGATGGCCAGCTCGACGGGGGGCATCCCGTACTGGAGCTCGATCTGTTTCGCGTCCTTCTTGTCTTTGACGTTGTCGTAATACTCAGGCTCGAACCCCTGGGCCTCGATCCGCACGACAAATTTGCCGGGGTAGGCCGCGATCTTGAAGTTCCCCTCGGCGTCGGTGACGGCCCCCAGGCCGGGGTAAATGGTCGGGTACACGGGACCTCCGACCACCGGACCCTGGGTAGCGCTCTCCGGCTTCTTGTCCGGCGTCGGCGTCTGGGGCTGTCCGGCCCGCCCCGCCGCCTGGTCCGAACGGACGTTGGGTGGGGGAGGGCCGGGTTGAGCGACCTCGCCATAGATCACGATGGGGCCGGGAGAGACCGGCTCGAGGCGGACGTAGGCCCCGGCGATGGGGGTCCTCCCGACTTCGGTGAGTATCCGGCCGATGACGGTGACGTTCGGGGCAGGGATCGGATACAAGGCCCTGTCCGGCGGCGGGGGGGATCCTTTCGACGGATCGATCCCCTGGGCCCAGAGCAGCCCTGCCGTGATGTTCAGGGCAATGATAACGCCCATCCAAATTTTCGTGCGCGACCTCACAGCGACCTCCTTCCGGGTTTCCCGGCTGAAAAACAGGGTCCAGGGTCCAGAGTCGCGAGTCACGGGTCTGGCTCTGGACTCCAGGCTCGACTTTTGAGTTCGTCTGGGGTGAAGCTTCTTTTTTCTTTTTTGAGGTTTAATCCTTTCTCTTTGACACGCTCATCCCGGATAAGTTATATCCTAAATCGTACTAAAATAGGATCCCTGCTCGATAGGCGAAGGGGACGCCGATAAGTTACATTCCCGGAGGAAAATTCAGACAGAGATACTTCCTCTGCAAATGATGTGCCGCCGGAACGGAAAGGGGTGTCCTTCGCCGGCCCCTGTGCTGGAAGGGGCTGAAAAAATATCTCAGAAGGGCATAAAAAACAAGTAAAATTAAGCAGTTATCCACATCCGAGGGGGTGAGTTGGGTCACAAAAGCGAATCGGGCGGGAGTTGGGACCACCCGGTTCACCCTCAGATTTCTGAGGGGGTGTCTGATTTCTGAGGGCGTGAGATGATGTGTGACTCAGGTTCTGCTCTAACTCAGGGGCACCGCGCAGACCTCGAACCCCGCTGCGTAGTAGAGGGTGTCATTGACGACCTGGAGGAAGCGGCCGTCGTCCTCGATCAGGGGCTCGAACCGGAGGCGGTCTGACTCCAGATGCAGGCGGCCCACGCGGCCGTCGATGGAGGCGTAGAGGTCGCCACGGGGACCGCGCACGGCCTCACGGAAGTTCTTCGGGACAGGCCCCAGCGGGCGGAGGCGTCCCGCGTCGGCGTCCCAGGCGTAGAACTCGCCCAGGGCCTGCGCGAGGACCTCGCCGGTGGGGAGGAGCGCCCGGACGTGGTTGTGCGTGGCGTCGGGCCGGATGGCCTGCCGGCGGAGGACGGTCAGGGCGTCCATGTCAAAGGCGACGAGGTGGCCGGTGGTCTGGGTGGGGGGCGCGGAGTCGCAGTCGGCGGTGATGTCCGTGGAGCAGTAGACACGCCGGCGCGCCGGGTCCAGGACCAGGGCGTTGACCTTCTGGTCGGGCAAGAGGTGACGCCAGACGCGGATGTCGCCGGTTTTCGGGTGGATGCGGGAGAGCGCGCCGCCGAGGTGGCCATATTCGGGGCTGGTGGCCATCCAGACTTGGCGCCCGTCGTGGGCCAGGCCCATGGGGCGCATCTGCTCGTGGTCCTGCGCGCTGGACAGGACGCGCGGGTTGTCGGGCCAGGCCGGGGGGTGGGTCGGGTCGTAGGCCGTGACGGAGGAGGTGGTGTAGCTGCTCATGAGGGCGCGCCGCGTGAGGGGCTCATAGATGATCTGATTGACCTGCCCTCCTCCAGGGGCCGCGCGGCCGCAGTCTCGCCCCTCTCCTGTATCCAGGCGGATGGTCCAGAACCGCTGGTTGATGAACGGCGCGCCAATGATCAGGCCGGCTTCGGGCGCGGCGCAGAGGGCGTGCGCGGCCATGGGGCCAGTGGCTTCGAGGTCGAGCTGGTCTGATTGACCCGTGCGCGGGTTGAATCGGTGGGCGATGCCATCCACGGTCACGGCGCAGACATCCCGCCCGGACCAGGAGCCGGGGGTGAAGGTGTCCCCACTGATCCAGGCTTTACGGATGAGTTCCCACGACCGCGACGCCCTGTCCAGCCGGTAGAGGCCCCCGTCGGGCCGGGCGATGGCGTAGAGCTGGCCGTCCACGAGGTGTGTGCGCATTCCTTTGACGCCCTGAGGCGCGGGGATCGGGCCTGACGGCTCGAACCCCGGGTAGCGCAGAAGGTGGAGGTCGTTCCCAGCCACCAGCGCGAGGGTGTGGGGGTCGAGGAAGGTCGCATCGCGTGTGCCGGTCCTGCCGGCCAGGACAGAGGGGGTGTACGACGTGGCGGCCATCGTCTTCGGGTCGAGCAGCACCAGCCGGGCCTGCGGGACGTCCATCGCGAGCAACACCTTTCCGTCGGGCGTCTCCAGGACGTGATGGCCATAGAGGGCCTCCGGCCGGTCCGTGTCGATGGGCCGGAAGACCTTCACGAGCCGCTCCTCGCGCCAGTCGTAGACGCCCACGTGGCCCGGCGACGCGGCCCAGATCGCGTAGCGGTCCGTCACGCAGCCGCCCCAGGTGATGCCCTTCAGTTCGCCCGTGACGAGGGTCTCGACGCGATCCGACGCCGGGTCGTAGCGGAGCAGGTCCCCGGGGCCGCAGCCCAGGTAGAGGCGGCCGTCGGAGGCGGTCTTGATCATGTAGGCGCTGGAGACGCCTTTCGGCAGGTGGCGAATGCCGCAGGACCCGGTGTCCGGGTTCCAGAAGTAGAGCCGGCCTCCGGGGGCCCCTCCCACCACGCTGCTGACCAGGCAGGGCTGGCCCTGGAAGCGGGCCTCCGAGACCTCGGCGTTGATGAAGGGGAGTCGGGAGTCGGGGATGCGATAGCGACGGGTGGGGAGGGACATGTCAGGGGTCTCCGAGTAAGTTTCAGCAGACAGATGAGGGGTGAGTGGTGCGGCCCTCTCCCGAAGGTCGAAGGTCGAATGCCGAATGTCGAATGTTGTCATTCGTAATTCGTCATTCGTACTTCGCACTTCTGGTGTGGGAGAGGGGCAGGGGTGAGGGCTACGGTTTGAGGTATTTCCACGCCCACTTCACCATTTTGTCCCGGTGGGCGTCGCCGCCGCCGGAGTGCCCGTCGTAGGGGTAGTAGTGGATCTCATTGGGGCAGGTCAGGCGGTTGTAGACGCCGAAGACCGTGGAGGGGGGGCAGGTCGTGTCGCGCCCGCCGGTGGAGACGAGGGTGGGGCATCTGATCCACGCGCCGATGTTGAGGGGGTCGAAGTAGCTCAGGGTGCGCATGGCCCGCTCCTCCCGCTCGGGGTAGCGGATGAAGTAGTCGTTCAGCTCGGTGTAGGGGATGGCGCCGGCCATTTTGACGGCGCGGGCGTAGTGGCAGAGGGAGGGGGCGCAGGGCATGCCGCAGACGATCCGGTCGCTCAGGGCGGAGACGGCGAGGGTGAGGCCGCCCCCCTGGCTGCTGCCGAACGCCCCGATGCGGGCAGGGTCCACCTCAGGACGCCGGGCCACGACCTCGACGGCGCGGACAATGTCCATGTAGGCCCCCCGGTAGAAGTACTCGCGCTCGTTCAGGATGCCTTTGGTCATCCAGCCCCGCACGCCGCCGGAGGAGTAGGCCGTCCAGTCCGTGGCCTCGCCCCGGCCCCGCACGTCGAGGGCCAGGACCACGAACCCCATCAGGGCCCACTCGAGGTGGGTGCTGACCGTCCACTTGAACTGGTGGTAGCCGTGCGAGTGGACCAGGGCCGGGCGGGGGCCGGTCTCCTCCGCCGGGATGAGCAGCCAGCCGCAGGCCCGGCCGCCGCCGAAGGCGTCGAAATAGCACTTGTAGACCCTGACCTTTTGGACGGGGTAGTCCTGCGGGACGAAGTCGGGGTTGAGGGGCTGGGCCGCGGACTGCGCCTTGGTCTCGGCCCAGAACGATTCGAGGTCGGGCTGCGCCGTGGACGCCGGGACGTAGCGCCGGAGCTCTTCGAGGGGCAGGTCAAAGTCGGGCATGGTTTCTCCTACGGCTTCAGGTGTCGCTGAAAATAGGCGATCACGACCTCCTCGTTCACGTCGCCCGCCACGCCGTGGCCGTCGTAGGGGTAGACGCGCATCTCTTTTTCGGCCTGGATGCGGTTATAGACGCCGAAGACCGTGGCCGCGGGCGAGGCGCCGTCCTTCAGGCCGAGGGAGACGTGGACGGGGCAGGCGATCCGGTCGGCGGCGTTCAGGGGGTCGAAGTAGCTCAGGGTCTCGCAGACCCGCGCCTCCCGGTCGGGGTAGCGGTTGAGGTAGCCGACGATCTCGGCGATGGGGTCTCCCCCGGCGGAACTCAGCGCCCGCTCGAAGCAGCAGAGGGAGGGGGCGTCGGCGGCCACGGCCGCCACGCGGCGGTCCAGGGCGGCGACCGTCAGGGCGGTCGTCGCGCCAAGCCCGACGCCGCGCAACCCGATGCGTGAGGCGTCGACCTCCGGGAGGGAGGCGAGGTAGCGGAGGGCGCGCAGGGCGTCTCCGCAGACCTCCCGAAGGTAATACTCATTCTGGTCCCGGACGCCGAGGGTCATCCACCCCTTGGGGCCGCCGGTCGAGTAGTGGAAGGCGTCGCTGCTGTCCCCGTGCCCGCGCAGGTCGAGGGCGAGGACGGCGTAGCCCTGGAGGGCCCACATCAGGTGCGTGACGACCCGGCCCCGGAAGCCGAGGTAGTCGTGGAAGAGGATCAGGCCGGGGCAGGGGCGACGGGCCCTGGGGAGGTAGCGCCAGCCGCAGAGCCGGCCGTGTCCGAGGCCGTCTATGCGGACCTCCGCGACGTCGAGTTGCCGGACCGGGTGGTCCACCGGCCCGGCGGCCTCTTTGAGGGGCTGGTCCCCGGCCTGCCGGACGACGCCCGCCCAGAAGTCGTCGTAGTCGGGCCGGGCCGTCCGGTCCGGGTGGTAGCGCCGGAGGTGTTCGAGTTGCGCCTCGTATTCGGGCATGGGAAACTCCAAAGGCGGTGAGAGACCTCACCCTCCCCCCAGCCAAGGAGAAAGGCCCTTGTTACCCCCTCCCCCTTCCCCACCTTCCGACAGCTTTCGCTGTCGGTCTCTCCGTATACGGAGAGGGAGGGGGCAGGGGGTGGGTGAGGTCTGTTTAAATCGAAGCCACAAGCCGGGTCAGAAAGTCGCAGGCCCGCTTCGCCTCACGGTTGGCTGTCTCCAGGGGGATCTCCTTCTTGGGGGTGGTCCCGTCGAATCGCTCCACGACGAGGGGGCCGCTGAAGTTGGCGGCCTTGAGGGTTTTGAACAGCCGGGCGTGGTCCACGTCGCCGTCGCCGGGGGTGGGGAAGTCGGCGTTGGCGCGAGCGCCCCGATGGTCCTTGATGCAGAGGGCCACGGTCCGGTCCACGATGTGGGGGAGGTCCTCCTCCGGGCTGACCCCCTCGTAGAAGTGGACGTTCCCGGCGTCGTAGCAGGCCCTGACGGCCGGGGAGTTGACCCGGTCGAGGGTCCCTCGGAGGACCTTCCCGGTGGCGGTGTTGCCGGTGTGGGGTTTGAGGGTGATCGTGACCCCGGCCTGGTGCGCATAAGGGGCGATCTGGGCCATCCGCTTGTAGAAGTCAGCCTCGTCCGGGGCCATCTCCTCAGGGGTCCTGGGGGTCTTCAAGCCGTCCTTGTAGCCCCAGACCCCCGCAGTGACGATCAGGGGACAGCCGACCTCCTTCGCCTGGTCGATCCGCCGCTTCATGGTCTCCACGCCGTTCTCGCCGTTCCACCGGCCGAACATCATCACGGTCTGAAGGCCGGCGTCGGCGATCTTCTTCCCGGCCTCCCGCGCGGAGGCGACCCCGCCGTCGATGGCCGGGACCTCCGCGCCTCTGTGCGTCAGGCCGAACGCCACGTACTTGTAGCCCGCCTTCGCGATGCCGGACAGGGCGTCCTCAAAGCTGAACTCCGACCAGGGCAACGTGAAACAGCCGATCTTCGCATCCATCACACACCTCCCGTGAACAGGTCAAGTGAGACCTAACCCCCCAACCCCCTTCCCTGAAGGGAAGGGGGAGAAAACAGTTCTCCCCTCCCCCTGTGGTGGAGGGGCCGGGGGAGGGGTCTGTCATTTTTATTCCTCAAACACCTCCTGCGCGGCCTTCACCCCTTCCCCTCTTGTGAGTTTGTGGCCGTTTGCGGACAGGGCCGATTCGAGCGCGATCAGCGTGGGCAGCACGTACTGCGCCGAGGCCGTCACGCCCATGTGCCCCACACGGAGGGTCCTGTCCATCAGCGGCCCCATGCCCGTGCCGATGACGATGTTGTGGCGCGCGCGCACGTGGGCGGCCACGGCCTTTGCGGACATCCCCTCCGGGAGCCGGATGCAGGAGACGGTGTCGGAGGCCAGGTCCTCGGGCGGGAGGGTGGAGAGGCCGATGGCCTTGAGGGCGGCCCGGAAGGCCCGGCCGGCCTGGCGGTGCCGGGCGAGCCGCCTCTCCAGGCCCTCCTCTTCGATCATGTCCACGGTCTCCCGAAGGGCGTAGACGAGGTGGATGGGGACCACGATGGGGGTCCGGCGGGCCCCGGGAGCGGCCCCTCCGCCCCGCTCCTGGGGGAGCCACATCCGCTTCCAGCGGAGCAGGTCATAGGAGAAGCTCGTGGCGGGGCGTTTTCGGGACTCCATGGCCTCCCAGGCCCGCGGGCTGACGGAGACGAGGGCCAGGCCGATGGGGGCCCCGAAGGCCTTCTCCGGGGCGGTCATGTTCGTGTCGATCCCCCACTCGTCGCTCCGAACGTCGATGCCGGAGATGGAGGAGACCGTGTCCACCAGGAACAGGAGGCCGCGGTCCCGCGCGATCCGGCCCACGGCGTCGGCGGGGTAGGTCGCGCCGGTGGAGGTCTCGTTGTGGACCATCGCCAGGGCCTTGAAGCGGCCCTCCCGCACGGTCTTCTCCAGGCGCTCCAGGTCGAGGGGCTGCCCCAGGCCGACCTCGAAGGGGGTCACGGCCCCGCCCACGCGCTCGGCCATCTCTCTGATCCAGTCGCCGAACACCCCGGCCACGACGCAGAGGACCGGGTCGCCCGGCTCCACGAGGCTCGTCACGGAGGCCTCCAGGGCCACGCGGCCGGAGCCGGGCACGGTGAGGACCTCGTTCCGGGTCCGGAAGATGTCCCGCAGCCGGAAGAGCGTCCGGTCCAGGACCCCCTCGTTGAACGCCGGGTCGAGGTGGGATTCCCCCGGCTGCATCATCGCCCGGACCACGCGCCAGGGCAACTGCGCGGGGCCGGGGCCCATCAGGATGGGCTTTTCCACAGGACCTCCAAAAAGTTGATCCTTTCACGATGCGCGAAAGACAAGGGGCGTCTCCAGGTATTTCTGCACCCGGTCCACGATGGTGTTGGCGGTATAGGGCTTGATGATGTAGTCGTTGGCCCCGGCCTCGATGGCTTCGACGACCGTGGCGCTGTCGGTGAGGGAGGTGAGCACCACGATGGGGGTGGAGGCGGTGGCAGGCTCTTTGCGGAGGGCCTTGAGGGCTCCGATGCCGTTGAGCACGGGCATCATGATGTCCAGGATGATCAGGCCGGGGTGATGGGTGCGCGCCAGGTCCAGGGCCTCCGCCCCGTTGGCGGCCTCCACGACCTCGTAGCCCAGCTTCTTGATGACGAAGGCCAGGGCCCGCCGGGTGGCCACCGAGTCGTCGGCGATCAGGACGCGGCGGCTGAGTTCTCTGGACGACCATCGGACGAGAGAGGCCCCGCATTCGACGCAGAATTTGCCCGTCCCCTTGGCGCCGCAGCGAGGACACTTGGACAGGATTCTGGCGGGGCCGGGCCCTTCGGGCCCGCCATAGGAGGACTTCAGGCGGACGGTGACATCGAAGGTGGAGGCCACCCCTTCCATCTCCTTCGGCACTCTCTCCAGGAGGGTTTCGACGGACTTCCTGCCTATCCCGAACAGCCCGTGCGCCCGCTCTCGCAGCAGGGAGACCTTCTCCTTCTCGCCCTCCTCATAACAGGCGTCGGTGACCAGGCTGGAGAGGTTGATCACCCGGATCGTGTCGGCAAAGGGAGACGCGGACACGTCCGTGTCGAGCTCCACGAAGTGGTGCTCCCGGATCGTCTCCTCGAAGATGGGCGGGAGCCTCCAGTGGCGCGCGAGGAGCGCGCCCACCCCGGCGTGGTCGAGGCCGATGACCTCCCGCTCCGCGACGGCGGGGTGGACGTTGAGGGCCCTCGACATGCCGACGACCCCGCCGTATTCTGCGGGGAAATACTGCGCCAGAAAGAGGCATCCGATGTCCTGCAGCAGCCCGGCGGTGAAGACCTCGGCGGGGAGGTTGCGGCGGAGCCGGGCGGCGATGAGCCCGGCGGCCACGGCGTTGCAGACGGATCGCTCCCAGAAGAGTTTCAGGTCGAACCCGGCGGTTATGGGCCTGGAGAAGCTCTCCATCACGGCCAGGCCGAGGGCCAGGCTCCCCACCTTTCTGTATCCGAGGATGCTGATGGCCTGGGAGATCTCCGAGACCTTTCCGGACAGGCCGTAGAAGGAGGAGTTGACCAGGCGCAGCAGCTTCGTGGAGAGGGCCACGTCCATCGAGATCAACCTGGCGACCTCGGAGACCGGGGCCTGAAGATCGGAGGTCATCTGCGCGATATGCGTGGCCACCGTGGAGAGGGTGGGGAAGTCCTCCGCTGTCTCCACGATCCTCAGAATGTCTTCTTCCGTCACCAGTCCTCCGCCCTCAGGTTCCAGAAAATCTCTCCCGCCTCAAGGAATACCCCCGGATGGGCGACCGCCGGTCGCCCCTACGATTCCTTCACCAGTTTCTCGCCGTCGTAGATCAGCTTCCCCTTCTCGTAAATCTTGCCCTCCTTCAGCTCATATTTCATAAGCTGCCCCAGGGAGAGGTGCTTAAAGACCTCCTCCGGGTCCCGGTATTTTTCGACCAGCTTCTCGATGGGGCCTTCAAATTGAAGCTTCTTGCTGCTGACCTTCGCCTTCTCCCGCCGCTCCTTCTCCTCGGCCGTCATGACCGGAAGCCGCTCCGCCGCCGGCCCCAGGCGGCTGGCGAACTCCTGTTGCCTTCGGAAGTGGTCGTGCTTTTTCTCGGTCTCGCTCTTGTCCCCCTCGGAGTGGTAGTCGGATGCGACCTCCTCAGCGCGTTTGCGCCAGCGGTCGCGCTCCCTGTCCTGGGCGCCGTCCTCGCCCAATTTTCGGAGGATATCTCTTACCGAATCGTTCATTCATCTGCCTCCTCGTAAGTGCTGGAGATGAAAAACATCGTGTCGAGTATACAAAATTAATGATGAAGGGGGGCGTTGTCAACAGGCATTTGGGGGGAGTGAAAATGGGTTTGACACCGGGGTGCTTTGAGGGTAACTTAATCCGTAACCTTTGCTGTTCACTAAACACGGGAGTTTCCATGTCCAAATTTGACCGACTCATCGAGGTGATGGGCAGGCTGCGGGGAGAGGGGGGATGTCCGTGGGATCGGGAGCAGACGCACGAGACGCTGAAGACCTATCTTCTGGAGGAGACCTACGAGGTCCTGCAGGCCATCGACCGGGGGGACGACCGGGAGCTGAAGGAGGAGCTGGGCGACGTCTTGCTTCAGGTCGTGTTTCACGCGCAGATCGCCCGTGAGGAGGGGCGTTTCGACGCCGAGGGGGTGGCTGACGCCATCCTCTCAAAGCTCATTCGGCGGCATCCCCACGTGTTCGGGGACGTGAAGGTCGAGGGGGCCGCCGAGGTGCTGGCCAACTGGGAAAGGCTGAAACGCGCCGAGCGGGGAGGCCCCGAGGCGTCCGTCTTAGACGGCGTGCCGGCGCACCTGCCGGCCCTCTTGAGGGCGCGCCGGGTGCAGGAGAAGGCGGCGCGCGTCGGGTTCGACTGGTCCCGTGAGGAGGAGATCGCCGCCAAGATTCACGAAGAGGTTCAGGAGTTCCTGGAGGCCCACAGGAGGGGGGACCGGGAGGGGATGGAGGACGAGCTGGGGGATCTGCTCTTTTCCATCGTCAACCTCGCCCGATTCCTGCGCATCTGTCCGGAGGAGTCGTTGCGGAAGACGGTGGAGAAGTTCGTGGGGCGGTTTCGTTACATCGAGGGGGAACTGGCCCGGCAGGGCAAGGATCCGCAGAACGCAACCCTGGCGGAGATGGATGCGCTCTGGGAGGAGGCGAAGGGGAAAAGAAAGGGTTGAGATTATCCATAAAAATCGTAGTAGCCCGACAGGTCGAGGATGGGGACGGGGGCATCGTGCCAGTCGTGTATCCAGCAGATCCCCGTGTCGCATTTCTGAAGGTCGAGGCCGGGGGGCTTGAGGTCGCTGCTCTTCAAGACCGCGTGCGCCCGGATGATGCGGTCCTGTCTGGACAGGACGTAGTGCGGAAATTCCGCCTGTGATTTGAGGACTTCGAATCCTATTTTGTCGTAGATGCGGATGAACAGTTCCCGGACGTTCTCCACGCACCGGACGCCGGGATAGGTGGACAACTTCTCCCTGTATTCAGGCTCTCCGAGGTGGCGGGCCACCACGCCCACGGCTGCCTCCGGGACGCCTCCTCCCCCCTTTTCCTCTATGTCCGCCTCGATGCGTTTGAGGGTCATTTCGGCGACCTCTTTCGAGGTGCTGACCGATTTCCGCACGCGTTTTCCGTCGGGGGTGTAGTAGCCGATGTAGTAGCGGTTTCCGCGTTGATATAGCCACGCCATGCTGCCCTCACCAGGTCTTTCTGGCCACAAACTGTCCCCCGAATGTTGAACAAGATATTGATTTTATTGAAAAAATTAATGAATCGAGAGTGGACAATTGTGGATTTTGGCCACAGTTGTCCACACTAATATCTCAAAAAAGACCCAAAAGGTCAAGAAAAAAAAGTAACCCCAAGATTTTTTTCGATGTTCTCTATGGCCACACCCCCCTTCGAGAGGGGGGGCGAAACATTTTTTCAAAAAAAGGCTCAAGAAATTGAAGTTGACGCCGATAATACTCGATAGGGGGAAATAGACCCTCAGCCATCGCGGCTGAGAAAGGACTTTGAACGGCGTTATCGCCTCCTCTTTCTGATGTGGCAGATTATGGATATGGTCATCTGGGCAACCGTGAGAGAGGAGTTATCCGGCATTCTCACCCGGCTTATCGGAGAGGAGGTCTATCTGTCAGAGGAGGAGGCGCAGCGCGTTGTCGAGAGGCTCTGTCTGCGCGACGCCTCCACGGAGCGCACGGTTCGTGAGTCTGCCGATTTCGTCGGCGTTGGGTAAGCGCCGGTCGAGGTCTGCATCCACCAGGGCAAGTGGTACCGTTTGGTTAGGGTCGTATCATGCCGATCTTCATTTCGAGGTTTTCCCCTGACAGGGGACTGGTCGGCCTCCTGCAAGGGCCTCGCGCGGGGAGGCCGGAGGAGCAGGGGGTGGCGCAGGAGACGCCTTCCGAGAGGGGGCTTGAAGGCGCCGTTGCCCGGCAGTCCGGGGCTCCGGCGCAACAGGCTGCGCCGGAGCCGGAACAGGCGCCTGCGGCGGGGCGTCGGCGGGGGGAGGACGGAGCGGACAGGCAGGCCGGGGAAGCGGACAGCCGAAGGGCCGTCGATGGGCGGGACGGCCTGACGGCTGTGGGCAACACCGGCCTTGCCCTTACGCTCGCCACCCGTCGGGTTGAGGAACAGGCCCAGGAGGTCGGTCCCTCGGAGAGGACGGCCCGTCGCGTCTCAGGGGCGCGCCTCGCTGAGGCCCAGGCCGGGGCCGCCGCTCAGGCCGGGGGGCGCCGCAATGGCCGTGGAGACCTCCAGGCCATCCGGGACAGCAACCGGGAGGCGGTTGAGGGTGCGGACCGGGCCGATCTCAGGGGGGTCGCACAGCGGCTCCGCGGTCTGCTGCGGGGGGCCGGACAGCGGGAGGAGACCGAAGCGGGGGACGAGGCGGCCCGGAGGACGGGCCGGGAAGAGGGGCCTGCCACGAGGGTTGCCCTCACCACCGAGGCCGGGACAGGGTCAGACGCTCAGGGAACAGAGCAGCGAAGGAGGGCCAGGGAGGGCCGCAACTCAGATCGGGCCGGGGAGGAGAGAGGGGGCGCAGCGCTCCCTCCCGCAGACGCCCAGCGGGAGGCGGCGCGGGAGGCGGCGCGGGAGGTCGGGCGCGGGCTTCAGCGGGACGCTGGTATCCAGAACAGCCGCAATGCCGAACAGTCGGCCCGCAGCGCGGCCCGCGTCACAGAAAATGGCCAGCGCCAGGGGGTGCGGGAGAGCCAGACCCAGGCGCGCTCCCTCCAGGCGGAGCGTCGCAGGCTCGAACAGGAGATACGCCAGACGGAGCAGCAGATCCGCCAACTCCAGGGCCGGGGAGGGGCAGGCAGCGCGGCGGCTGCGAAGGCGGCCAGCGCCCTTGCGGTCGGAAGCAGCGTGGACATCCTGGCTCAATGATCATCAAGGTCGTGGGTCACAGGTCACGGATCACGGGTCCAAAATCAGACTCTCGACTCGCGACACGGGACTCGTGACCGAGAACATCACGGGGTTCTGAAGCCGATTCCCCCTAAAACGGCTTCGGGCGGCGTCATTCGGAGTGGCGCGTCGTCCAGGGACCACTTAGGTGGCGCTGAGTGGTGCCGATTGGTCAAGCCCCTCTCCCCGCAGGAACCACCAGGGTGACCGACGGGAGGGGGGCTTTTTTTATGTTGACACCCTTCTCAAAAGTTTGTATCCTACTCCGGGCGGCGTCATTCGGAGTGGCGCGTCGTCCAGGGACCACTTAGGTGGCGCTGAGTGGTGCCG
>Ga0156186_1421_pt4 | contig 21296 bp, 15 predicted proteins | sample RifCSPlowO2_12_FD_107839 | JGI IMG/M metagenome (GOLD analysis project Ga0156186, IMG submission 107839) | Candidatus Handelsmanbacteria bacterium RIFCSPLOWO2_12_FULL_64_10
CTTCGACTGTTCGGAGAGAGAGTCCCTGTACTCGATCCGGGGGTTCTCGATGCCGTGAAGCAGCATGTTCATGGCCGCGATGCGCAGCATGGTGTTGTCGAAGTCAAAACCGTGGAACATGGCGTTCTGGATGTGGCTGCGGTACTCGTCCAGCCGGTCGCCGGGGTAGACCAGGACGGGGACGCCGTGGTCGTCCTTGACCCCCTCGCCGGTCTGTTCGTCCTTCTCTTCATGAACGAGTTCTCTGGAGGTGTGGGTCCTCCGGAGATGCTCCATGGTTTCGATCAGGAAGCCGCCGGTCCCGCAGGCCGGGTCGCAGACCGTCTCGGTCGGCTGGATGTCCAGCATCTCCACCATGGCGCGAATGACGTGGCGCGGCGTGCGGAACTGCCCGGCCACGCCCGCCGTGGTCAGCTTGCTCAACAGGTACTCGTAAAGATCGCCCTTGGTGTCGCCCTGCGCCAGCGGCAGGTCGTGGATCATATTGATCGCGGTCTTGAGCAGGCTGGCCTTCTGGATGACGCACTGGGAATCCTGGAGGTATCTGCCGAGCGTGCTGCGCTTGACCACATCCTCGCGAAAGAACCGGAACATCTCGCTCTGGACGATGTTGAGTTGCTCTTCCGCGCCGAGGTGGATCAGGTGCGACCAGCGTAAATGGGACTTGTCCTCCGGGAAGATGCGCTCCCAACCGTCTCCCCCGGCGCGCCGGGCGCGCTTCTCGGCGGCGACCTCCCGCATGTCGAGCATGCGCGCGAACATGAGGAAGCTGATCTGTTCGATCACGGTCAGCGGGTTGGTGATCCCGCCCGAATGAAACTCCAGCCAGAGCCTGTCGATCCTGCTTTTCAGCGTGCCGGTAATCATGCGGCTTCTGTTCCCCTATCAGTCGCCCGCCGGGGCGAGGTCGTTGATGTCGGAGATCAGTTCGAGCAGGTCGTCGATCTGCGCGTCGCTCGTGAACACCCCGTCCACGCCCTCGACGTGTATCTGCGTGAAGGGGTCTTCGTAGAGTTTGCCGACCTCCAGCCTGCCGTAGTTGACAATGTGCTTCTGAATCAGCGCCAGGAACCGGATCTGGTGCGAAGACAGGTCCGGGTACTTCTGGACGAACCGCGTGAAGTGGCGGTCCACGGCCCCGGCGTCCAGGCCGATGATCTGGCGAATGGCCAGGTCCAGGCGATTCGCCTTGTTGGGGAAGTAGGTCAGCAGGTCCTCCACGCTGAGCGTGGGGTCGCGGAAGATCACCTTTTCGATCAGCGGACGAATCTCGCTCTCGTCGACGGGCTGGCCGGCCTTGATGCGCTGGAGCACCGGCGACTCGTCGAACAGTTCGTTTAGGACCCGCTCAACCCGGTGGCGATAGGCCGCCAGGTCCAGGCCTTCGAGCCTGACCACCTCCTGCCTGGACTGTTCTTCGGTGTCCGTCACGTCGATTTCGAGGGGTGGGACCTTCTCAACCTTTGGCTTGTTGCGGCAGTGCATGATCCCCCGCAACTCGCGGCGAACCTCCTCCAGCGCCTCAATCGTTACGCCCGCCCAGAAAGCCGTGTCCTTGACCTTCTCGATCCAATCGATCTTGGCAGCGACCTCGCCGAGGTTGACGGGCAACTGACAGACCTGCTCCTGAAGATCGGTCTTGAAATCCTCAAACGCCCCGGATCCCCTGAGCAGACTCTCCTGAAGCCGGGCGATCAGCAGGTCGAGCCGGTAGGCGTCCTCCCGGCCATCCAGGTCTCGCCACTGCATGAGCGGGGCGATCTCCATCCGGAGCAGTCCCACCGTGGCGGCATCGAATCTCCGGATCACCCCCTCCTGCTGGACCGTCTTGACCTGCCGCCACTTCTCCTGAACGCTGACGGTGTCTTCGGGCAGGGCGCGGACATCCTTCTCTATCAGTTCAACCGCCATTTCAAAGACCGGAAGGTTCTGTTTGACCAGGGCCTCTTCCGCGATCTGCATGCGCGCCTCGAAGATCCTCTGCATGAGCGACTTCTGGACCGAAGGCGTCACTTCGGGCGGATGCTCCCCGAAGTATTCAAAGTTGCCCCAGTGGTCGAAGATGCAGAAATGTTTCTTGTCCTTTCCGGGGCCAAAGAGGTCCGGGCAGAGCCGGGTCCCCCTGCCGATCATCTGCCAGAACTTGACGTAGGACTTGACCGGCTTGGCGAACACCAGATTGACCACCTCGGGGACGTCGATGCCCGTGTCGAGCATGTCCACCGAGATCGCGATGGTGAGATTGTCGTTGTTGCCCTCGCCCTTGAAGTCGTCGATCAACTGCTCCGCCCGGTCGACGTAGTTGTCGATCACGGCGCAGAACTCCTTCCTGGGCTTCATGTATTGAGGGTACATCTCCTCAAACAGCCGCTGGAGTTGAATCGCGTGGTTGTGATCGCGGGCGAAGAGGATCGTCTTGCCGACGTGCTGGCCGGTGGCATCGCGAAGACCGTTCTCCATGAGATTACGCAGGACTCTGCGATCCGTGTCCTTATTGAACACAGACTTGTCGACGGCCTCTCTCGAATAGTCCACCTGTTCGGCGTCCTCAACCTGCTCCTCAAGCTGCTGCCTCTGCTCGTCCGTCATGCCGGTGTATCGAATGCCCTCGCGCAGGAACCTGGTGGTGTGGCTGGTGACCTCGAAATGCGCCAGGTAGGGCGGGACGTGCTGGATGGCCTCTTCATAGTCGAAGTTTGCGGTCGGTTGCCCGTCCTCGCAGTCAAATAATTTATAGGTATTGTGCGTCACGATCTTGCGCGGTGTGGCGGTCAGGCCCACCTGCAGGGCGTCGAAGTAGAGAAAGAGGTCCCGATAGCGGTTGTAAATGCTGCGGTGGGACTCGTCGGCGATGATCAGGTCGAAGAAGCCGGTGTCAAAACTCTGGAAATATTTCATCATCGCCGGATAGGTGGCCAGGTAGATGGACTTGTCTCTGTCTTGGGCCGTGATCGCCGATACATAGACCCGGGGTTCTGCGTCGAGATATTGTGCAAAGACATTGTGGGCCTGCTTGCGCAACTCGCGCCGGTCGCACAGGAAGAGAATCCGTTTGACCCAGCGGGCGCGGATCAGAAGCTCTGAGAGAGCCACGGCCACACGGGTCTTACCGGTTCCCGTGGCCTGGACGATCAGCGCCTTGCGACGATTCTGGTCGAAGCGCTCGCAGACCAGCTTGACCGCCTCGATCTGGTAGCGGCGGTCGATGATCCCCGATTTCGGGCCAAGTTTCGTCAGTTTCTTCCTTTCTCGCGTCTTCCACAGGCAACGCTGGAGGTTGTCTTTGCTGTAAAACCCGTAGATGCGCCGGGGAATCTCCCCTTTGGCGTCGTCCCATATCCAGAGATCATAACCGTTGGTGTAGAAGATCACCGGACGCTGATCGTACTGCTTTTCAAGACCTTCGGCGTACCACCTGGCCTGCGCCCGGCCCTTTTCCGAATCGTGGACCGTTCTCTTGGCCTCAATGACCCCCAGCGGCTTGCCGCTGTCATCCCAGAGGACATAATCAGCATATCCCGTGCCGGAATCCGTGGGCTGATGCAGGACCTCGACCTCTTTCCCAACCTCGCCCGTGCTTTCGGCATCTGGTCCGACCTTCCAGCCGGCCTGAACCAGAAGCTGGTCGATGAGGAGTTTTCGCGTGGCCTCTTCATCGAACTGCAAGGTATTGGCAGCCTGATCTGCCCTGGCCAGAATGGCCCTCTGTTCCTCCGCAGTCTTCTCCGCCCTCGCCGTGGCCTGGCGCGCAACTTCCAACTCCTGAAGCAGCTTCTGCATCTGCGCTTCCTGCGCAGCCAGCTTCTGGAGGACCGCCTTTTTCTCTCGTTTCAGCCCTGCTTTTGTCTCTTCCGGTTCCGGAGACTCGAAGGCCAGCGAATGCACCGACTCATCCGCATGGACCGTCAGGCTAAACCATTTTCCGAGATCGAAGGCTTCTTTCAAAATCCAGATCGGGACCTGTGCAGGAATGGCCTCCTGACTCCCGTGGGCGGCCCGGTTTCCTTGCGTGCGCAGGGCGTGGAGCTTGTTCAGCACCACGGAGGGGACCAGGCCTTGACGCTCCATGATCTGGAGAAATTCGAGGAAATTCGTTTTGGGAAGGACGGGAATCTGGTAATGCTGAAAGAATCCAGCCGTCAGGTTCTCGCCGAACAGGCGCAGTTTGGTCAGAGCACTTGCCGGGTCGCTGTGGACATAACGCTCCGCAAAGCCGCCCAGGTCGGCGAGTTCGCGGTTATGAGGTCTCAGGAATTCAAAGTTTCGTGAGTTCATAATATCTGTTATCCACTCTGCGGCGACGAGGCAAGCTCCAAGTCATTAGTACAGGATGTTCAGATAGCAGATTATGTGCCAGTTTTGATGCCGTATTTCTTCAGCCAGTTTGAGAGCGTCTGATAGTTCGAGAACCCCAGAAGTCCGGCGGCCTCCTTCTTGGTCCCCTTCGACTCCGCCAGCGCACGGGAGAGGTAGTGCCGGGCCACCTCTCCCATAGCCTCAGACAGGCTAAAGCCCTCTCCGAGAGGACGATTCAGGACGCCCTCCTGCTGGGAGCCAAAGGGCGGCAGGAGCGCATCTTGGACATCCTCGGCCTTGAGAACGTCCCCGGCAGACCACAGTACCGCACGCCTGAGGGTGTTCTGCAGTTCTCGCACGTTGCCGGGCCAGCGGTGGTTGAGGAGAAGATTTCTTGCGTTAGAAGAAATTGTTTTATGCCTGAACCCGGGTTCCTCCTCGCTCTCCCGGTTGATGCGCCCCAGCAGGTGGTTGATCAGCGTGTTCAGGTCGCCGGCCCGCTCCCGGAGCGGGGGAAGCTTTAAATAGGCGACGGCCAGGCGGTAAAACAGGTCCTCCCGGAAACGGCCTTCTGCGACCGCCTCGATCAGATTCCGGTTGGTCGCGGCGATGATCCTCACGTCCACTTTGATGGGTTTCGAGGACCCGACGTGGACGACCTCCCCCTCCTGCAGCACGCGGAGCAGCCGGACCTGGACCTCATTCGGTAACTCCCCGATTTCGTCGAGAAAGAGCGTGCCCCCATCGGCCATTTCAAAATGCCCCCTGCGCATTCTGTCAGCGCCCGTGAAGGCGCCCTTCTCGTGCCCGAAAAGCTCTGACTCGACCAGCCCAGGCGGGATCGCCCCGCAGTTGACGCTGATAAACGCCTCCTGATGGCGAGGGCTGGTCCTGTGGATGGCCCGCGCAAAAAGCTCTTTTCCCGTGCCGGATTCCCCCTCCAGAAGCACCGGGATATTTCGTATAGCCGCTCGCCTTGCCCGGTCCACCAGGCGCGCCATGACGCCGCTTCGATGGATGATGTCCTCGAATCCCGCCGTTTCTACCGGTTTTTCATCGCTGGCAAGACGAAGTCGTTCGTCAGGGCTGCGCAGCAGGTCAGGGACGAACTCCGCGGAGATGTCAAAGGGGACAGAGGCAGTCTTGACGCCGTGGTCTTTTGAGGATTCGATCAGTTCGGCGGGAAAACGGGTCTTGGACAGGATGATCCAGACGGCGGCCATGGCCGGCGTGCCGGGACTGAGGTGGAAGGTCAGGTGAGTCCCCTTACCGTGGCGGTCCAGGGCGTCAATACAGACCCGCACTGCTGCTTCGTAGATTTCACCGAACTGGGTAGGTCCGGAGAGCTTCTCGTGGAGCACCCGCAGAGGCGTTCTTGTCCGCCCCTGAAGCCAGCGAATGTATGGTCTGACCTTCCCTTCAGGATAGTCGATAACCAGAACGGCCTCGTCAAAAGGGCGAGCATCGAGCGCCTGGGCAATGGGACCCAGCCCAATGACGCTGGTTTCTTCTGGCGCCCGGAGATCGGTATTGCCGATCCAGCAGATAAGAACGTGTTTCATATCCAATGTTTACAAAAAATTTTATCTTTCTGCAAGTTTTTTTATGACAGAGGGCCGGTTCAGGTATCCTGTTTTAGGGATTCTTGACGGCTTCCAGGTCCGTTAATGCCTCTTCTCATCATGCCTGCGCCCCCAGGCGAAAAGACCGCTTGACAGAACAGGCTCAATTCGGTAATTTGGCTACAAGAGCTATTGAACTCAATAACTTGTCCCCGTCCAAGAAACGCTTCTTTCCTAAAAAGGTGGTTGTCATGCCACAGGTGCTAAAACTGAAAGACGCTGCCAAAAAGTTCCGTGAACTCGTGGCATCGCTGGGGACAAAAAAGGAGGAATGTATTGTCCAGGACGAGCAGGACCGACCTGTGGCCGTCGTGCTCCCCTTTGAACGCTACGAATTCTACCAGGCATCCCAGCGTCGGCGGGAGCGTAATTTTGCCGTTCTGGACCGCATCGCGAAAAAGATGGAGGGCTGCGACCCGGCCGACATCGAATCCCAGGTTGAGAAAGCCGTATCTGAGATGAAGGCAGAAGTCAAACGCAGGCGTCAGGCTCCATAGGATATGCTCCGGATAGCCCCTGACGTGAACGTCCTGGTGAGCGCTGTCCTTCGACCGCCAGGTCCTCCCGGCCGTATTGTGGCGGCGTGGCGGCGGGGAGAGATCGAGCTGATAACCTCACCGACCCTCATTGAAAGAACCGCCGACGTGTTGCGTCGTCCCCACATTTTGAACAACTTCCCTATCGATGAAGCCGATATTCAAGACCTGCGAACCCTCCTGGAGGAAGAAACCCTTCTGACCCCTCACGCCCTCGACCTGCGGGTGGTCGAGGAGGACCCGGAAGATGACGCGATTATCATCGCTGCTGTCGAAGGCCGGGCGGACTGCATCATCTCTGGCGACCGGCACTTGAAAAACCTGGGAACGCACGAAGGTATTCCGATCCTCTCTCCAGGGGAATTCGTCGCCCAATACAACATTCCTTAAGTACAAACAATAAGCCGCACCTATCCAGATGCGGCTTTGCCATTGCTGTTGGTTGGTATGAGGGCGTGCATCCTTCCCTCCCGATGACAGGGACGCACAAAAACGAGGTGGGATCACACGGTCAATTTACACAGAGGGTTTTCAGGTGTCAAGCAGAGCGAGCAGGGATGACATCCTCGGCGGCAACTCCTTAACCCAACAGCTTCTCAGATGTCCAGAATGATGAACGCCTCCCACCCTCGCTCGGACTGCGCCACCCGGAACCGGTGGAGCGTGACGGCCTTCACGTCCACCAGCAGGTCGTGCCGCGCCGCGTCCAGCTCCTCGCCGGCCAGGTCGGCGGAGGCGGAGAGAGGCGCGTGTCCCGTCTCGACCTGAACGCGCTCCGCGAGGAGCAGGAGCCGTTCGGCGTCCTTGTAATAGATCAGTTCCTGCAGAAAGTTGAACAGCAGGAGGTCGAGGGCATCCGACTCGACGCGGATCGACCGGCGGGTCTGCCTGGCAATGGTTTCCAGGTCCGCCACCATGACGTTCAGGGTGGCCTCCGCCGCGGCGACGAACATCTCCTCCACCGTGTCCCCCCAGGCCTCAAACGCCACATCCGCGATGGACACGTCTTCCAGAAAGCGGTAAGGCATAGACCCTCAAACGGCAAACACTCCCCCTTTCCCCCCTTGTGGGGGAGAGGGGGACGGGGGGTGAGGGGGTCGGACCTCGCACTCATGAAGCTGGCTCAGGAGCGACGCCTGCGTTGCATCCGCCCCCCTGCCGATGAAGACGACCTCCGTCCGCTCCGCCGCAAAGGGCTCCAGGTCCCAGCGGCCTGCCACAAAGTTGAACAGAAAGCCCCCCTCCGGGCAGCGCAGGAACCCCTTCGCCCGGTAGACCTCCGGTGGCATGGCCTCGACAATCGCCTCGAACCGCTTGCGGTCCAGGGGCCGGTCCGAGCAGAACGCGAAGGTGGCCACCTCCGGCCCGTGGTGAGCGTGGGCGGAGGTCTGCGGCCTGCGCCGGTCTCGCCTCTCCTCCACCCCGAACAGCAGGGCCACGTCCACCTCGCACCGGCGCGTCCTGAAGATCGCCGCGTCCGGGTTCACCCGCCGCAGGCGGGCCTCCACGGCCGTTAGCTCGTCTTCGGAGACCAGATCGGTCTTGTTGATCAGGATGACCCCTGCGACCTCGAACTGCGACCGGGTCACGTAGCCCAGGTCGGGGAACCGGACCATCCCGTCGGCGTCCGCGATCACGACCGCGCTGTCCAGCCGGACCTCGGGCAGGTTGTCCTCCACGTCGAAGATCACCGCGTCAGGCTCGGCCACGCCCGTGGTCTCCACCACGATCAGTTCCGGGCGCATGACGTCGATGATCTCCCGCACCGCGGCCTCGAACTCGCCGGTCAGGGAGCAGCAGACGCACCCCCCGGCCAGCTCGGTCATCCGGATGTGCTTCCCCTCGATGACCCGGCTGTCGATGGCGATCTCCCCGAACTCGTTCATCAGGATGGCGATCCGCCGGTCCCCCGCGCAGGCCACGAGGTGGCGCAGCAGGGTCGTCTTCCCGCTGCCGAGCGACCCGGCGATCAGGACCATGGGGGTTTTCGCGCTGGGCGCCACGTCTATCCTTTCACGTTTCCGACCGGCACGAACCGGACCACCCTCCGGCTGATCCCCGCCTGCTGGGTGGCGTCGATCACGTCGTCGATGTCCTTGTAGGCCCCGCCCGCCTCCTCGGCCAGGCCGGCGTAAGAGGTGGTGCGCACGTAGATGCCGCGCTCCGCCATCTGCTCCTGCAGTCGCCGCCCGTGAAACTGCTTCCGGGCGCGGGTGCGGCTCATCGTCCGCCCGCTGCCGTGGGCCGTGGAGAAGAAGGTCTGCGCCCCGCTCTCCACCCCCGCCAGGAGGTAGGAGCCCGTCTCCATGCTCCCACCGATGATCACCGGCTGCCCGGCGCGCCGGTAGGGCTCCGGCACGTCCGGCGCCCCCGGCCCGAAGGCGCGCGTGGCGCCCTTGCGATGGACCAGGACCTCCCGCTCCCGGCCGTCCACGACGTGCCGTTCCAGCTTGGCCGTGTTGTGTGCCACGTCGTAGACCGCGTGCATCCCCAGGTCCTCCGGCCTGCGCCCCATCACGCCGGAGAAGACCTCCCGGATGCGGTGCAGGATGACCTGCCGGTTGGCGAACGACATGTTGATGGCGCACTTCATCGCCGCGAAATAGTCCTGACCCTCCGGGGACCGGAACGGCGCGCAGGCCAGCTCCCGGTCCCGGATCTGGATGCCGTACTTGCCCTGCATGACCTTCAGAAAGGTCTGGAGGTAGTCGGTGGCCACCTGGTGCCCGAACCCCCGGCTCCCACAGTGGAACATGACCACGACCTGGTTGGGGATGGTGATCCCGAACGCCTCCGCCGTCTCCGGGTCGAACACGTGCTCCGGCTTAGCCACCTGGATCTCCAGGTAGTGGTTTCCCGACCCCAGGGTCCCGATCTGGTTGAACCCCCGCTCCACGGACTTCTGGCTGATCTTAGAGGCGTCCGCGCCCGCGATACATCCCCCCTCCTCCGTCCGCCCCAGGTCCTCCTCCCACCCGTAGCCCTTGCGCACGCACCACCGCGCCCCCTCCTCCACGACCGTCCGGAACTCGCTGTGGGTCAGCTTGAGGAACCCGGTGCTCCCGACGCCCGCCGGCACCCGCTCGAACAGGGCGTCCACCAGCTTTTTCAGGTGGGGCTTGACCTCGTCGTAGGTCAGATTCGTGACCACCAGCCGCATGCCGCAGTTGGACACGACCAGCCCGTTGGCCACGAAGTTGTGGTCCGGGTGGTCCATCGTGAAGTCGTAGACCGGCTCGTCAAACGGCACGGGCTCGATCCTCGCGATCCGGTCCCAGACCATTCCCGACTGTCCGAGCCCCTCCGTCCGCTCTTCCACGAATCCCTTGAACGTCGGGAAGTTCTGGGGAATCCGCGACCGGGACCTGCGCCCCCCGAATATGGAACGGGCGATAAAGCGGGCGTTGACATCTTTGTCCGTCAGAGCCTCACAGATACTCTCTACGGGTGTCCCGGCATCTCGGAGGGCGACTGCCTGAGCGGCTACAGACTCCCGCTTCTCCAGAACGGCCTCCTTGAGCCTGAGATACTGAACTGCGCAGTGCGCCAGGGATCGCTTCTGGCGATGATACTCGAACCCGACCGTCCCGTAGAGTTTTTGGAGCGACGCAGAACTCCCGTCCACATACAATCTGACCCGGATCGTCTTTCGGCCCTCGGCGTTCGTGTATTCGTCACGCTTCGACAGTTCTGCGGTCCGAATCCCGAATCCCCGGAGCATGTCCGCGATCTGAGACAGAAAGGTTTCACCTGCCCTCTCCAACCCTTCGATCTTGTTGAGGGAGACCATCGGCATCAGGAACGTCGCGCCGTGCCCCTTCATCGTCGTCGGGGCGCTCATCTCCGCGCCGAAGTAGGCCGCCAGGAACAGCCGCTGGTGCCAGCGAGGCCCTTGGCGAATCCAGACCGGCGCCTCATAGGCCTGCTCCGTCTTATGGCCCGCCGGCGCGCCCAGGGCGTGCAGCAGGCAGAGCAGTGCCCTGGAGTTCGCCCTTACGCTCGTCTCGGCAAAATCGAACCGCACTTCCCCGTAAGTTGTCGAGATCCGGTGCTTCCGCGCCCGCTCGTAGACCCGCGACGGCGTGAACCCTACGGCGGCGATGTCCTCCCGGATGTCCTCCAGGTCCTCCCTCCGCCCCCAGAACCAGGTAAACCCCTTTCCCGAAGTTACCGTCAGCGACCCATCTCCCATGTTGTAAGCCAGGAGCTTGAGGAGGTAAGGGACGCGGGGATCGTCCCGTCGGAGGGGCAGGAGGTCCCGCTTCCGAAGCTCTTTGATCATGGCGTCCTTGTTGAAAGGAAGGACCAGCGCCCGGATGTCCGCTTCGTCCACCAGGATCTCGTTATCCGGCTCCTCATACGGAACCCCTTCAAGGGGGAACGCCGCCACGCGCGCGCCCTCGACCAGCTCTCCGACCGGCGTCATCCCGTCCGGCGTCCATAGGGGATGATCCGCCGTGGCCGTGAGGGTATGCCCGGCCTCCGTTTCGATCCTGTAGACGGTCCGGTCAACCGGCTTTTTCATGAACAGCGCGATCCGGGCCGCGTCCGCCTCCCTTTCGACGAGACGCAGGCATCGCAGTCGGTGGTCCCCCGGCCCACGCTCGAAGTCCCGGAGTTCCCGCCAGGCCCCGTGCTCGTTTAGAATCCGGCTGTCCCCGGAGAGGCAGTTGACGTCAAACCCGATCCCGCCGGGGGAGATGACGCCTTCGTCCGTGTCCATCGCCGCCACGCCGCCGATGGGGAAGCCGTAGCCTGAGTGGCCGTCCGGCATGCAGAAGGCGTAGTTCAGGATCCCCGGCAGCGTGGCCACGTTGGTGACCTGGTCGATCACCTGCTCGTCCATGTCCCGCATCAGCTTCTCGGTCGCGTAGATGCGCGCCGGGACGCGCATCCCCTCCTTGTGGGAGGCCGGGATCTCCCAGATCGTGTCTGAAATCTTTTGGAAGCTGGACAAGACTGGCATGCTTCACCCCTCCTCCCGAGTGCGATCAAGGGACCGGGATAAAATGGTATGACCTCAAAACCTGCCCAGGCGCAGGCCTTCGTCCACGAAGAACCGGTAGGTCTCGTATTGTGTCGTCGTGGGGATGGAGTGGTCCGAGTGCAGGATGTATCCGTAATCCTCCTTCACGACGGGGATCTTCTCCTGAAGCTCCCTCTGGATGGCCTCCCGGTCGTTGGCCACCAGGTTGCGCGCGTCCATGCCGCCGCAGAGGGCGATCCGGTCTCCGAAGTTTTTCTTGATCCGCAGCGGGTCCATCCCGGCCTTCACCTCCATCACCTGGAGGCAGTCCATCCCGGCCTCGACCATGTGGGGCAACAGGGGTTCGACAAACCCGCAGGAGTGCACGATGACCGGCAGGCCGAGGGCGTGGGCGTAGTCGAAGGTCCTGGCGTGGGCGGGCTGGATGATCTCCCGGTACATGGCCGGCGACATGAACGGGCGCTCCTTGAAGCCCATGTCCTCGTAGAACCAGATGCCGTCCGGCCTCCCCTCTTCGGCAAACAGGGTCTCCATCAGGGCGATGGTCAGGCCCGAATAGACCTCCGCCATGTCCCGCACCCAGTCCGGGTCCGTCGCCATGCCCATCAACATGTACTCGTGGCCGCAGACCGGGTGCATCATCTCAAAGACGTTCACGCCGGCCCAGCAGAAGAACCGGTTGTGCCGCCGGCTCGCCTCCTTCGCCTTCCGGTAGGCCTCGAATTTGATGCGCGCCCGCGAGGGGGTCAGGAGGGGCCTGATGTTTTCCTCCCACGCCCGGCGCTCCTTCACCTCAAAGTCCACGTGCTCCGGGGTGGCGTTGTGGAGCTTGTGGCGGCGCAGGACCGCGCCGTTGCCGTCCCGCGTCAGGATGGTCTCCTCGGTCTCCTCGAGCACCTCCGGCACGAAGTCCAGCCGGGCCACCATGGTAAACGGCCAGCTCGTGGCCATGTCGAAGCCGAAGTGGGTGGCCAGGTCTTCGGCCTCGCTGATGTGCCCCTCTGAACGCCACTTTTTGAGCGTGTCCCCCCAGAAATGCTCGAACAGCCCGATGCGGTCCACAGGCCTTCGCCGGAGGATATTCCCGATCCGCTCCACACCCGTCATCTCGGACATCGTTCATCCTTTCCGTGGTTCGTGATTCGTCGTTCGTGGCTCATGAGGGAAGGTCGAAGGTCGAAGGATACACTTCGCACTTCGCGCTTCGCAGAGGCATTATTGCGCGTGACGATAGTTGACATCAGCCCACGATCCGCTCCGCCACCGCGCACGAGGCCGGCGTCCCGTCCGCCTCTATAAACACCCGGCTGTATTCCTCCCGCGTCAGCGCCCGCGTGTCGGCCCCGCGGTACTGGAACTGGAGCGCACGGCGACGCAGGGGGCTTCGGTTGGGCGGGGTCTGATGGGGGAGCATGCCGGAGAAAAACATCGCCCCTCCGGCCTTCAACTCCACGGGCACGGCCCCGCTCGCGTCCAGCCGGCCTTCGGCGATCTGGCAGTCGATGTCGTGCACGTGCTTGAGCGCGCCGATCCTGTGCCCGCCTGGAATGGTGTACATGCACCCGTTCTCGACCGTGGCGTCGTCGAGGGCGATCCAGGCCGTGACGATGGAGGTGAGGGGCACGTAGATGAAGTAGGCGTTGTCCTGGTGCCAGGGTTTCTCGGACCCAATGAGGGGCGGCTTGGAGAGGGCCATCTCGCCGAACAGGATGGCCTCATTGCCCAGCAGGGCCTCCACGAGGCCCTTGACCCTCGGATGCCGGACCAGCGTCTCGAAGAAGGGGTGCTCCTGATGGTAGCCGTGCAGCTTGCGGAGCTTGATCTCGGCCTCGGCCAGGTCGAGGGTGAGGGGATCGACGCCCGGCTCAAAGTGGATCAGGAACCGGCTGCCGGGCCTCCGGATGTGGGGGCCGGAGTAATTTCGGGTGGCGTTGGGATTGGCCTGCACGACCTCCGCCTCCCCTTTCCGAAGGGCGTGCAGCAGACCGTCCGTCAGTTCGGTCAGGGCGGCCTTCGCCGCCTCCACCTCGCCGGGGGTCAGCACGTTTTCAAACGCCAGATAGCCCTCCTCGCGGAACTGCGCGAAATGGGACTCGCTCAACTTTTCGGGACAGACAGAGACCTTGCTTTCCAGAACCGGCATAGGACCTCCTGAATCGTTCGATCTACGGGTTGTTGTGACCAACGGTATGGCCCTCCACTAAAATTTAACAAGGATGCCTTAAAAATCCAACAGAAAGGATTTGACATCCCTGGCTCTCATCATATATCTTGGGGCGGACGGCAGGGGCGAGGCATGCCTCGCCCCTACAATAAAATGTGATCGCGGTTTTGTAGGGGCGGTTCGCGAACCGCCCCTACATTCCAGGGTAAGGAGGATTTATCCGTGAACACCGACACCGACATCGAACTGGGCCTGGGGGGGTGCGGGGGCGCGTATTTTCTGGCCTCACCGGGGGAGCTGATCGTGGAGATCGAGAAGCGGGACCGGCACCTGAGGGACCGGCGGACGGACCTGCGGGCCGTCCTGGCCGGGCCGGACCGGCGGGTCCTTCAGGAGGTGACGATTCCCGACGACGGCCAACCCGTCGGGGGCGGGACGGGGCCTGCGCAGCGGGCGCGCCTGTCGACGCAGGTGGACCGAAAGGGGGTCTATGCCCTGAACGTCACGGTCTCGAACGACCGGTACGGGGAGGAGGTCATCTGGGGGTTCAGGACCAACTGCCCGCTGTACCTGATCGAGACCTCGCGGGGACACAAGGACGCGGCGCATCAGGAGCCCATCGTCCTGCTGAACCCGGCCCGGCCCGGGGACGTCTGCTTCCTGCCGCACCGGGAGGCGTTCAGGGTGGAGGTGGAGGATCTGCCCGCCGGTGTGGGGGCCCTCCCGGTCTATGACGCGAAGGGGGCGTTGATCCACACGCTGCGCGCGGAGGGGGGCAAGGCCTCCCACACCTTTCCGGCAGGGGTCCACCGGGACTCGGTCCCCTGGCGGCTGCACCTGCCCGCGCAGCAGGCAATGATCCAGATCGACGGCGTGACCCGCTGGCGAGAGGGGGACCCTTCCCCCCACCACGCCTCCTGGACGCCGGACCTCTATACCCTCTGGACGCCGCGCGTGGAGTCCTATTTCCCTCTGCGCGACTATCGCTGGCTGCTGACGCCCTACAGCCGGACCCTTTACGGGAGACACGGCGAGGAGGGGGAGGTCGCCTTCCGCGTGCATAACAACGCCGACCGGGCGGAGACGGTCTGCCTGAGTCTGGAGTTCCCGGAAGGGGAATGGCCGGGTCCGGTCCGCCTCTCCTCCGAGCGCGTGGCGGTAGGGCCGAAGGAGACGGTCCCGGTCACGGTCCATTATACGGTCCCCGGCGAGGCTGAGGGGGACGCGCGGGCCTGCCACCTGCGGGCGACTCCGGCGTCGCGCCCTGACTTCACCACCTACTCGACCCTGACGGTGCGGACGGGCGTCGCGCCGGCGCGGCGAAGGCTGTCCGTTCCCATCCTCCTCAAACCCTATCGGCACGAGAACGAGCAGTTCGGCTACCTGCCGGACTATCCCATGGACAGCCAGGTCTACTTCGACCTCCAGAACCGGCCGTTCATCCGGACGCCGGAGGGCGTGGCCACGTGGCGCGACGGGCGATGGGCCACGACGGATCTCCGGTCCGCGGTCCGGTCGCACGAGGGGTTCAGGGCGTCGTCCACCAAGATCGCCTTCGACCGGGACAATGACCTCTACCTGATCGCCTCCGCAGGCGGGCAGGCCGCGCTGCTGCGCTCCGGGGACGGGGGGCGGACGTTCGAGGCGGGCCTGTTCGAGGGGGAGGGACGCGGAAGGACCTACGACATCGAGCAGTTCTCCGGGCACAACGCCCCTGCCGGGCCGCCCCCCGTGCTGCGCTACACCCAGACCGAGGCGGACCCGAAGCTCATCTGGCGGCGGATCAACACCCTGGAGCTGTTCCTGCCGGAGAAGAGGAACGGGCGCCTGACGCTCGGAAATCCGGTCCGCATCTCCGACCGGTGCATCGGGCTGTCCGCCCATTCGGGGATCCCTTCCACGGTGGTCTCGTGGGGGGACCGCGTACACGTGGTCTGGGGGGAGGCCACGGAGGTGAGCGCGGACGCGCCGGGCGTGCCCGTCTACGCGGCCACCTACGACCGGGGCACGGGCAGGCTGGGCGACCCGGTCCTGATCGGCTACGGCCCCCCGGCCAACGACGTCCACAACTCCCCCAGCGTCACCGTGGACAGCCGGGGCGTCCTGCACGTCCTGGGGGGCACGCACAACCGGCCCTTCCCTTACGCCCGGTCCCTTCAACCGAATGACGCGCACGGAGGGTGGACGCCGGCGGAGGTGACGGGGGAGGGGCTTCGGCAGACCTACATCGGGCTGGTCTGCGGGCCAGACGACACGCTCCACGCCGCGTTCCGGCTCTGGTGGGGGGGGACCGAGCTGTTCCCGGCGGGCAACTATCCGACGCTCACCCACCAGCGCAAACGCCCCGGTGAGGCGTGGGGGGAGGCCAGGCCGTTAGTCGCGCCGCCGTTCTCGGAGTACAACGTCTTCTATCACCGGCTGACCGTCGACCGGAGGGGCCGGCTGTTCCTCTCCTACGACCACTGGTCCACCTACTGGTTCTACCGGACCGACCACCCGGGCAACCGCCGGGCGCTGATGACCTCGGCGGACGGCGGGGAGACGTGGAAGTTAGCAGAGACGGAGGATCTCATTCCGCGATAGAAGAGACCCATCAGAGGCATAAAAAAACAGGCGCCCGGTTCAACCGAGCGCCTGTGTCTTTTGAGGGTAAGGTGCGATGGGTCAGTTCACCACTTCAAAGTCCGCGTCCACGGCCTTGCCCTTCTCGGACTTCGGCTCCTGCGGGCCGGGCTCGGCCTGGGGCCCGGCCTGAGGCCCCGGCCCGGCCTGGCCGGACGCCTGCTTGTAGAGTTCGCCCGCCAGGCTGTGCCAGACCTGCATCAGGGCGTCTAAGGCGGATTTGATCTCGTCCGTGTTCGTCCCCTTGAGCGCCTCCTTCACCCGGCCGATGGCCGCCTCCAGCCTGGCCTTCGAGTCCGCGCTCAGCTTGTCCCCCAGCTCCGCGAGCTGTTTCTCGGTCTGGTAGACCTGCTGGTCGGCCTGGTTGCGGACCTCGATCTCCTCCCGCTTCTTCTTGTCCTCGGCGGCGTGGGCCTGCGCGTCCTTCACCATCCGGTCGATCTCCGCATCGGACATCCCGGAGGATGCCTCGATGCGGATGTTTTGCTGCTTCCCCGTGGCCTTGTCCACGGCAGAGACGTTCAGGATGCCGTTGGCGTCGATGTCGAAGGTGACCTCGATCTGCGGCAGGCCGCGCGGCGCGGGGGGGAGGCCGTCCAGGTGGAAGCGGCCGAGCGTCCGGTTGTCCGCGGCCATCTCCCGCTCCCCCTGCAACACGTGGACCTCCACGCCCGGCTGGTTGTCCGACGCGGTGGAGAAGATCTGCGACTTCTTCGTGGGGATGGTCGTGTTCCGCTCGATCAGTTTGGTCATCACCCCGCCGAGGGTCTCGATACCGAGGGACAGGGGCGTCACGTCCAGCAGGAGGACGTCCTTCACCTCGCCGGTGAGGACCGCCCCCTGGATGGCCGCGCCGACGGCCACGACCTCGTCCGGGTTCACCCCTTTGTGAGGCTCCTTCCCAAAGAGTTGCTTGACCACCTCCTGCACCTTCGGCATCCGGATCATCCCGCCCACGAGCACCACCTCGTCGATCTGGGAGGGGGAGAGCCTGGCATCTTTGAGGGCCTGCAGGCAGGGGCCCTTCGTCCGCTCGATCAGGTCTTCGACGAGCTGCTCGAGCCTGGCGCGGGTCAGGGTGACATTCAGATGCTTGGGGCCGCTGGCGTCGGCGGTGATGAACGGGAGGTTCACGTCCGTCTGCATCGAGGAGGAGAGTTCGATCTTGGCCTTCTCCGCCGCCTCCTTCAGGCGCTGCAGGGCCATCGGGTCCTTCCGCAGGTCGATGCCGTTCTCCCGCTGGAACTCCTCGGCCAGCCAGTCGATGATCTGCTTATCGAAGTCGTCCCCGCCCAGGTGGGTGTCGCCGTTGGTCGAGAGGACCTCGAACACCCCCTCGCCGATCTCCAGGATGGAGATGTCGAACGTCCCTCCGCCCAGGTCGTAGACGGCGATCTTCTCGTCCTTCTTCTTGTCCAGGCCGTAGGATAGGGAGGCCGCCGTCGGCTCGTTGATGATCCGCAGCACCTCCAGGCCGGCGATCCGCCCCGCGTCCTTGGTGGCCTGCCGCTGGCTGTCGTTGAAGTAAGCGGGCACGGTGACCACCGCCTGCGTGACCTTCTCGCCGAGGTAGTCCTCTGCGGTCTGTCTCATCTTTTGCAGGACCATCGCGGAGATCTCGGGCGGGGTGTGGTCCTTTCCGTCGGCCTCGACCACCGCCATGTCGCCGTTTCCGCGCTTCACCTTGTAGGGGACCTCCGTGATCTCCCGGCCGACCTCCTCATAGCGCCGGCCCATGAACCGCTTGATGGAATAGATCGTGTTCTGGGAGTTGGTGATCGCCTGGCGTTTGGCCACCTGCCCGACGAGCCGCTCCCCGTTTTTGGTGAAGGCCACGACGGACGGCGTGGTGCGCGCCCCCTCCGAGTTGGGGATGACCGTAGGCTGCCCGCCTTCCATCACGGCCACGCAGGAGTTCGTGGTCCCCAGATCGATCCCGATCACTTTTCCCATAGGTCGTTTCAGCGCCGAGGAAGCGCCTACTTCCTCCATATTTAAAAAGGGTTGATAAGTCCAGTCTCAGAGCGTTCAACAATCAATGGGCAAACGGCAAACGGCAAACGGCAAACGGCAAACGAAAAGAGAAGAGTCTTTCACGTCTCACGTTTCACGTCTGCCATCTGCCGGTCTACGACACCGTCTCCAGATAAGGCTTCAGGCGGCGGGCCCGGGCGGTGTGGCGGAGCTTCTGGATGGCCGTCTCCTTGATCTGGCGCACCCGCTCACGGGTGATGCCGAGATGCTCCCCGATCTGCTCCAGCGTCTTCCCCTCGCCGTCCTCCAGGCCAAAGTAGAGCCGGAGGATGTCCGACTCCCGCTCATTCAGCGTGTCCAGCACCTCGGAGATGTCCTGCTGCATCTGCTTCTTATCCAGGTTCTCCTCCAGGGAGGCGTGCGCCGGGTCGACCAGGGTCTGATGCAGGTTGTTTCCCGACTCCGCGTCGAACGGGGCGTCGAGCGACAGGGAGGACCGGCTGTCGAGCAGGGTGCGCTCGACGTCCTTGAGCGTGACGCCCAGATCGGCGGCGATGTCGTTGGCCGCCGGGTCCGCGTAGAGCTTCTGCTGGAGGCCGGAGAACGACTTGGAGATGCGGGCCAGGAGGTCAAACCGGTTGACCGGGAGCCGGACGGTCCGTTGTTCCATCAGGGTCTGGAGGATGGCCTGTCGCACCCACCAGACTGCGTAGGAGATGAACCGGTAGCCCTGCGTCTCGTCGAACCGCTCTGCGGCGGTGATCAGGCCGACGTTGCCGGCGCTGATCAGTTCGCTCAGGGAGAGGCCCCGATGTCGATACTCGAGGGCGATGCTGACGACGAAGCGGAGGTTGGCGTGGACCAGCCTGTTTCTGGCCTCCACATCGCCCTTCCGGATGCGGCGGGCGAACTCCGCCTCCTCCTGCGAGGAGAGGGGAGAGGAGTCGGCGATCTCCTTCATGTAGCGGAGCAGAGAACGATCGAGAGGTTCCGGGGTGTTCATCACATCGACATCCATAAATCTCATCTCTTTCTTTGAATTCTGTAGTATGGCAACCGATTTTCAGACACTCTTGAGCGCCGTCAGCATCTCCACGACGTGACGGTCGGCCTGTTGTCTCAGGCGGAGCAGGCGCTCTGTCTCGTCCAGGTCCCGGGTGACCGGCTGAATGCGATGGATGGTGATCCGGTCCCGGATGGCGTTCAGGGCAAGATCCAGGAGGACGCGCTCCGAGGCGTCGTCCTGGCCGATCATGCATTCGTCCTCGAGGGCCTTCCGGATACCTCGCAGCGTGTCTTCGATACGGCGGATCTCGCTGTCCATCCGGATCGGGATGGACCAGGTGGCGACGATGCTGTCCTGCAGGCGGCGGCCCTGATCCCCTTTCTGATCGCCCCTCACCTGGTCTCCGCCCCGCGCCTGATCTCCCCGTCCTTCGCGCGCCTGATCCCCCCGTGCGTGGTCTCGCTGATCTCTCTGCTGACCTTTCGGGTGGCCTGCGGCCTGACGATGGTCCCCACGATGCGCGGGTGGGGCAGCCGTCTGCACTACCTGAGGCGGGGCCAGCGGGGGCTGATCCATCGTCTGGGGCTGTGTGACTTCTTCCGCATAGGGGGCCGCGGGCGAGGGTTGGGCTGCCGGTTCCTCCGGGGGCAGGGTGACCGTCATCTCCTTCGCCTGAGGCGGAGGCGCGTCCTCCGGGGGCCCGACGATGGGCGTCTGTTCCGGCGTTGGAACGGTCCCCTGGTGTTGCGCCGGGGCCTGGTCCTGGCTCTGTCTTCTCCGGCGTCCTCGGCGCGGCCGACCTTCCATGATGGTCCTCCCCAGGTTAAATGGTGAAGTTCGCGTCCGCCGTCACCGGGATATGGATGGACTTCATCCGGTCGGGCTTGGGCAGCGTCACGGTCAGGACCCCGTCTTTGAGGCGCGCCCGCACCTCTGCTGTGGGGCCTGGCAGGCGGAAGCTTCGCAGGTATTCTGTCGTCACCGGGTTCCGCCGCACGCCTGAGATCCGCAGCCGGTCCTCGACGACCTGGACCTTCAGGTCGTCTTTCGACACCCCCGGCAGGTCGGCCACGATCACAAAGGCATCCGGTGTCTCGTAGAGGTCCACGGGGAACGGAAGCGTCTCGGCGCCGTTCCCTTCGCAGCGCAACGGGGCGCCCAGCGCCAAGTTTTTGATTCTGTCGATGTCCATCAGGGCGCGCTTTGTCAGCGTCGTCATCACGGGTCCTCCTGTCGTGGCCGTCTGCTAAAGGTTTCCATAAAAATGACCGGAGGGCGGATGCGGGTCCGCCCTCCAGCCCCCTCACAACAGGCTGTTTCGGGGTTTTTATCCGGCTTACTTCACATCCACCGCGATCTGCCGGGGCCTGGCCTCCTCGACCTTGGGCAGGGTCAGACGGAGCACGCCGTCCTTATAGGCGGCCTTGATCCCGTCGGCCTTCACCGTGGCGGGCAGGGTGAAGGAGCGGGAGAAGAACCCGTAGGACCGCTCCAGGCGGTGGTAATTGCTCCCCTCGGACTTCGTCTCCTGCTTCCGCTCACCGCTGAAGGTCAGGACGTTGTTCTGCACGTTGACCTTGATGTCCTCCTTGTTGAGGCCCGGCAGGTCGGCGGAGACGACCAGCTCATTCTCCGTCTCGGAGATGTCCACGGAAGGGGTCCACGCCCCCCGGAGCTCGCCCTCCTCGGAGGAGAAGGGGGCTATCATGCCGTTGAAGACCTTGTTGATCTCGTTCTGAATGTCCCAGATCTGCGGGAAAAGGCCCTGCGTCGGTCGCCAGCGTACAAGTGCCATGGTGTCCTACCTCCTAAATAAACAGTTATTTTTTAAGTTGAAGACGGACTTTCTGAGGAGCTCACCGGTGGCTCTGCATCGCATATCCCAAACGTGTGCAATTGTTGTGCCAATTCGTTGAAAATGATGATAAAATTAATATTAATAAATAGATATAGAAATTTTTGAGTTTATGCCCTGATACGTGAAGGGAGAGGGATGGCGTCCATTATGGCAGTATAAGGATATAGTGGCAGAATACGTGTGGACGTTCTGACAGGTTTTGGGATTCTTCCACTCCTATTCTGCCGGTTT
>Ga0156186_1346_pt1 | contig 21292 bp, 11 predicted proteins | sample RifCSPlowO2_12_FD_107839 | JGI IMG/M metagenome (GOLD analysis project Ga0156186, IMG submission 107839) | Candidatus Handelsmanbacteria bacterium RIFCSPLOWO2_12_FULL_64_10
TTCGTCCGCCCATTTCATGACTTTGCTTGCCAATCGCACGCGGATATTTGGGACGACACCCGACAATCTGGATTTGGCGATCCAAAAGTCTATGTGGTTCAGACCGCGACGAGTGTCATCCAGCGCTGCGTCCTCATGGCCACCGACCCCGGCGACCTCGTGCTCGACCCGACCTGCGGTTCCGGCACCACGGCCTATGTCGCCGAGCAATGGGGCCGACGCTGGATCACGATGGACACCTCGCGCGTGGCGCTGGCCCTGGCCCGGGCCCGTATCATGGGGGCGCGTTATCCCTTTTACATGCTGGCCGATTCCCGCGAGGGCCAGATCAAGGAGGCCGAAATCACCCGCACCGCGCCGAGCACTCAGCCCGTATGCGGGAACATCCGCCACGGCTTTGTCTACGAGCGCGTGCCGCACATCACGCTCAAATCCATCGCCAACAACGCGGAGATCGATGTCATCTATGAGAAGTGGGAGGCTGTGGTGGAACCGTTGCGCGAGAGGCTCAACAGGGCGCTGAAGACATCCTGGCAGGAGTGGGAGATTCCGCGCGAGGTCGGGGCCAAATGGCCGGACGCGGCGAAGAAGCTGCACGCGGACTGGTGGCAGGCGCGCATCGCCCGGCAGAAGGAGATCGACGCCTCCATCGCCGCCAAGGCTGAGTTCGAATACCTCTACGACAAACCCTATCCCGACCCGAAGAAGGTCCGCGTGGCCGGTCCCTTCACCGTGGAGAGCCTCAGCCCCCACCGCGTGCTGGGCGTGGATGAGAACGATGAGTTGGTGGCCAGTGACCAGTGGTCAGTGGTCAGGGAAGACAAGGGAGGTTATGGAAGACCACAAGATTTTGCTTCGATGATCCTGGAGAATCTTAAGACCGCTGGGGTGCAGCAGGCACACAAGGAGGATCGGATCACCTTCACCGCCCTCATGCCCTGGCCCGGCGACCTGGTCTGCGCCGAGGGCCGCTTTAGCGGTGACCAGTGGTCAGTGGTCGGTGGCCAGAAACCGGTCACTGGCCACCAGTCACCGGCCACTGAAAGCGGTGACCAGTGGTCAGTGGTCGGGGAAGACAAGGGAGGTTATGGAAGACCACAAGATTTTGCTTCGATGATCCTGGAGAATCTTAAGACCGCTGGGGTGCAGCAGGCACACAAGGAGGATCGGATCACCTTCACCGCCCTCATGCCCTGGCCCGGCGACCTGGTCTGCGCCGAGGGCCGCTTTAGCGGTGACCAGTGGTCAGTGGTCGGTGGCCAGAAACCGGTCACTGGCCACCAGTCACCGGCCACTGAAAGCGGTGACCAGTGGTCAGTGGTCGGTGGCCAGAAACCAGCCACTGGCCACCAGTCACCGGTCATTGGCCACCCGTCACCGGCCACTGAAAAGCGCGCCGCCATCTTCATCGGCCCCGAGTTCGGCACCGTCCAGCGCGCCGATCTGGTCGCCGCCGCCCGCGAGGCGGGCGATGCCGGGTTCGACGTGCTGATTGCCTGCGCCTTCAACTACGAGGCGCACACCACGGAGTTCAGCAAGCTGGGCCGCATCCCGGTGCTCAAGGCCCGCATGAACGCCGATCTGCACATGGCCGAAGATCTCAAGGCCACGGGCAAGGGCAACCTCTTTGTCATCTTTGGTGAGCCGGACATCACGGTGACCAGTGGTCAGTGGTTGGTGGCCAGAAATGGAAGGATGATAGCGAACTATGAGCACGTTAAAGAGCTATCGGGACTTGGAAGTTTGGAAGAAATCAATGGAGTTGGCCGAAATGGTCTATCGGCTCTCCGCACAGTTTCCCACGGAGGAGAGGTTCGGGCTTACGAGCCAAATCAGGAGGGCGGCGGCGTCAATCTCAGCGAATATCGCGGAGGGAGCAGAGCGGGAAGGAACGCGGGAGTTTCTCCAATTTCTGGGGATCGCGAGCGGGTCACTGGCGGAGACAGAGACCTTCTTGATTCTGGCGGAGCGACTGGGATTCGTCCTGAGACAGGACGTCGATCCACTTCTGGAACAGGCGGCAGCCGTGGGGCGAATGCTCAACGGTCTCAAACGCTCGCTGCGCTCCAAATCCTGAGCGCCGAGGATTTCCCTTTATCACTGACCACTGACCACCGGGCACAGGTCACCGTCCACGGTGTGGATGTCTTCGACCCCAGCACGGGGGAAGTCCGCAGCGACGGCGCGGATGGCATCGCCTGCTGGTTCATCGATACCGACTACAACGAAGAGAGCTTCTTCGTCCGCCACGCCTATTTCCTCGGGGCGAACGACCCTTACAGTGCCCTCAAGACCACGCTGAAGGCCGAGATCGACCCAGAAGCTTGGGCGACCCTCCACAGTGATACATCACGTCCGTTCGACAAGCCGAAGAATGGTCGCATCGCCGTGAAAGTGATCAACCACCTCGGGGATGAGGTGATGAAAATATTTCGGGTTTAAACCAGGATTTATAATACCAACGTACTTCGGACAATTTTGAGGGAAACTGTCCGCTAAATTTCCTAACTCATTGATTTTAAACGATTTCAAAAATTCACCCGGTTTGTTTTAAGTCACTGAAAATCAACAATTTACAAAAAGTGCCCGAACTATTGTAATATAATAGCTTGGGTGTTTTTATAAACCAATGTTTTAAATGATTTAATTTGAATTATATACAATTATAATCATTATCGGGTATAAATAGGTATAAACGGCTACAAATGGACCCCATTCAAAATCCTTTTTCGCCTGGTGCTGGCTCTCCGCCTCCTGAATTGGTGGGCCGCGACCCCATTCTCGAGCAGGCCCGCATCCTTCTCGGCCGGGTTAAGCAGCGGCGACCGGAGAAAAGTATTCTGCTCACCGGGCTTCGCGGGGTGGGCAAAACGGTGTTGCTCAACGAAATCGAGCGCTTGGCCAAAGCCGAGAGCTATCACACCATCGTCATCGAAGCACTCGAAGACAAACCACTGGGGCCACTCGTTGCTCCGTACCTGCGAAGCCTCCTTTTCGAGTTGGACAGGATCGCCGGCGCCGGAGACAAGGCGAAACGAGGATTGCGTGTGCTGCGCAGTTTTCTTGGAGCTCTAAAAGTCACCTACAACGACATTACCATCGGGCTGGATGTGGATCCCGAGCAAGGGTCGGCTGACAGCGGAGACATAGAAATCGATCTGCCTAACCTCTTTATCGCGGTGGCTGAAGCAGCCGAGGAGAGAAAAAGCGCGGTGGCCGTGCTCATTGATGAGATCCAGTATTTCAATCAAAAGGACCTCGGCGCTCTGATCATGGCGATGCACAGGTTGCAACAGCGCCAGCTTCCCATGGTGCTCCTGGGTGCAGGCTTGCCCATCCTTCCGGGAATGGCGGGAGAATCGAAATCGTATGCCGAACGGTTGTTCAGCTTTCCAGAGGTCGGTGCGCTGTCGGAAGCAGAAACCGCCAAAGCGCTTCGCGATCCGGCGCAAGCCGCTGGAGTCGCTTTTGAGCCTCGGGCGTTGCAGGAAGTATTTCAACTGACGAAAGGCTACCCCTATTTCCTTCAGGAATGGGGATACCAATCGTGGAATCTGGCCCCGACCAACTCGATCACATTGGAGGTCGTCAAAAATGCCACCGCGACGGTCATCCCTCGGTTGGACCAGAATTTCTTCCGTGTTCGCTTTGACCGCCTGACCCCCAGCGAAAAGCGCTTCCTGCGGGCAATGGCCGAACTTGGACCTGGCGCTCATCGCACAGGTGACATCGCTCAGATCCTGAGCGTGAAGGTCACGAGTCTCGGGCCGGTGCGGGCCAAACTAATCAGGAAAGGGATGATCTACAGTCCCGCGCATGGCGACATGGCGTTCACAGTGCCGTTGTTCAACGAGTTCATGATTCGGGCGATTCCCGAGTTCAAAAAATAGCCAGGACAGCAGATGGAATTCCGCATCGCCGATACCTTCACCGACAGTCTCGCCCGCCTGACCGGCGACGAGCAGAAGGCCGTCAAGACGACGGCATTCGACTTGCAGGTCAACCCGGCCAATCCCGGCCTGAGCTTCCACAGGCTCGACAAGGCGAAAGACAAGAACTTCTGGTCAGTGCGGGTTAGCGACGATCTCCGGCTGATCGTTCACAGGAGCGACGAGAGCCTCCTGCTCTGCTACGTCGCCCACCACGACGAGGCCTATGACTGGGCGGAACGACGCAGGCTGGAGACGCACCCCAGGACGGGCGCCGCGCAGTGGGTCGAGATATGCGAGACGGTGAAGGAGGTCGTAGTCCCGGTCTACGTACAGACGGAACTCCCCGTGCGGACGAAACCGGTTGCTGAGAAGAAGCCTATTTTCGCCGGGGCGTCGGATGACGAACTGCTTGGCTACGGCGTGCCCCCGGAGTGGCTCAACGACGTCAGGAAGGCAACCGAAGACACGCTGCTGGCCCTGGCCGACCATCTGCCTGCCGAGGCTGCGGAGGCGTTGCTAGAACTGGCGACGGGTGGCAAGCCCCGCGTGCCCCAGCCCGCCGTGGCAGCCGCCAATCCCTTTGATCACCCCGACGCCCAGCGCCGCTTCCGCGCGATGACGAATGTGGAGGCGTTGCAGCGCGCCCTCGATTTTCCCTGGGAGAAGTGGACGGTCTTCCTGCACCCCGAGCAACGGCAATGGGTGGAGCGCGACTATACCGGGCCGGCCCGCGTCTCAGGGTCAGCAGGCACAGGCAAGACCATCGTCGCATTGCACCGGGCCGTGCATCTGGCGCGAAAGCACCCTGACGCCCGCGTCCTGTTGACGACCTTCTCCGACACCCTGGCGAATGCGCTGCAAACCAGGCTGAAGCGGCTGTTGGGCAATGAGCCGCGTCTCGGGGAACGGATTGATGTTCACTCACTCAACGCCCTCGGTCTTCGGCTCTACAGGGCGCACGTCGGGCAGGCGACGATTGCCAGCCGCGAGATCGTGCGCGACCTGATGCAAGAGGCCGCAAGCATCGTGGGCGGCCACAAGTTCGGCCTGCATTTCCTCCTCACCGAATGGGAGCAGGTGGTGGATGCGTGGCAATTGGAGAACTGGGAGGCGTATCGGGATGTGGCGCGCCTGGGGCGCAAGACGCGGTTGCCGGAGGTCCGACGGGCGGTGCTCTGGTCCATCTTCGAGCTGGTGCGCGCCGGGCTGAAGGAGCGGGGCCTCGTGACGCAGGCTGCCGTGTTCACCACTCTGGCGTCCAAAATGGCTGGCAGCAAGAATCCACCCTTCGACTTTGCGGTGGTGGACGAGGCACAAGACATCAGCGTCTCACAACTGCGCTTCCTCGCTGCCCTGGGTGGCGGACGGCCTGACGCCCTGTTCTTCGCCGGCGATCTCGGTCAGCGCATCTTTCAGCAGCCCTTCTCCTGGAAATCCATTGGCGTGGACATCCGGGGCCGTTCCCGAACCTTGCGCGTCAATTACCGAACTTCCCACCAAATCCGCACGCAGGCGGATCGCCTGCTCGGTCCGGTGGTAACCGACGTAGACGGCAACAGCGAGGACCGGAGTGATACGGTCTCTGTGTTCAATGGCCCACCACCGACGATTCACTCGCCCAAGAGCGAAAACGAGGAGATCAAGACGGTTGGCAACTGGATTGCAGAACGGGCCAGGGCCGGTGTGCTACCGCATGAGTTCGGCATTTTCGTTCGATCCGCAGCGCAACTGGATCGTGCGCAAGCTGCCGTCCAGGAAGCGGGTATGGCTTTCAAGATTCTCGATGACCAAGTCGAAACCACCAGCGGCCACGTCTCGATCAGCACCATGCACCTCGCCAAAGGGCTGGAGTTCCGCGCCGTGGTCGTGATGGCCTGCGACGACGAGATCATTCCTTTGCAGGAACGCATCGAGACAGTCGGGGACGACGCTGATCTGCAAGAAATTTATGACACCGAGCGGCACCTGCTCTATGTCGCCTGCACACGAGCGAGGGACCATCTCCTGGTGACAAGCGGCGAAACGCCATCAGAATTTCTTGATGATCTGCGTGCATGAAGAAATGTTATTAAAGTGTCGGATATGGGGTCAGTAGCTAGCAAATCCGTGAGAGACGATTTTACTCCCTCCACCAAGAAAAAAATTGCGGAGCGGGCCGGATACCTCTGTTCCAAACCCGACTGTCCACGTTTGACTGTCGGTGCCGCTCCTGGCCATGACGGATCCATAAACATCGGTGTTGCTGCCCATATAACGGCTGCCTCTCCGAGGGGACCCCGGTATGATCCTAACCTCACCCCAGAACAGCGGCGGAATCAGTCAAATGGAATCTGGCTATGCCAAACTGATGCCAAGCTCGTTGATTCCGATACCGTGCAATTCACCTCCGAGAAGCTCCACAAATGGAAAAAGGCCGCAGAGGATAGGGCCTTTCATTACCTCAGTTCACCCCATGCGGATCGTGACCGACAACTCCTGCCGATAATCCCAGATACGGAAGATGGTGAACGGATCAATCGGCTGGGCCTGGGTGTTCAGGACGACCTTAAGTCAACCATCCTGAGCCTAGCTGATGCGGCACGAGCGGATCTCGCCGCCTTCAAAAGTATGCTGGGATGGCCTCGTCATGCAGTCGCGCTTAACCTCAGAATGTTCGATGGAGACGGCGGTCGGGCCTTCAACGCCTCGGCGCTGGCCGAAGCAATGGAAACATTCAATGAGATTGTCGTCATCGCCCCTCCAGGGACCGGCAAGACAACGACATTGCTTCAGGTGGTAGAGGCAACACTTTCACAAGGCAACCGGGTTGCCGCATTCGTCCCGCTCAGTGAATGGTCCTCACAGACGGATTCATTCTTCCATTCCATCCTGCGTCGCCAGGCTTTCGCTGGAGCACAGGAGGAGCACCTAAAGCTGCTCGCGCTCCATGGACGACTGGTTCTTGTAATGGACGGATGGAACGAGATTGACGAAGCATCAAGGAGAAAGGTCCGTCCTGGAATCAAAGCCTTACAGCGCGACTTTCCCGATCTTGGCGTTGTTATCAGCACACGGCGTCAAACGCTGGGTGTTCCTGTTTCCGGGCCGAGGGTTGAGATCGACGCGCTCACCTACGACCAGCAGTTGGAGATCGCGCGCGACCTGCGGGGCTCGCAAGGCTCCGCTATTCTTGATCACGCATGGCGAACACCCGGCGTTCGTGATTTGGTGACAATTCCGTTATATCTGATGGCTCTACTCACTTACACTTCAGGTGAGATCTTCCCAAAGACGAAAGAAGAGGTACTGCGCCTATTCGTTGATGAACACGAGAAATCAACGGATAGAGCGGAAGTATTAAATACCACCCTTCTCGGATTCCACAAGGAAATGCTCAAAGCCCTCGCCGCTGAGGCGACACGTAATGCGAAGACTGTGATCTCCAGCAGCCAAGCACGTTCTATAGTCAAGCGGGTGGAGGATGAACTCTCTGACCAAGGTCAGATACAGATATCAACCGCTCCACAACCTAAGGTTGTCCTGGATGTGCTGGTCAGTCATCATTTGCTTGTTCGATCCGGTGCGGAGACGGCAGAACTCTCCTTTCAGCATCAGCAGTTTCAAGAATGGTTTGCGTCCTTCGAGGTTGAGGCTCTCATGCGTGACGCGGCAGCGAGCAATCAGGAAGCCAGGCAAAAACTCAGGGCAGATGTGCTCAACATGCCCGCCTGGGAGGAGTCCATTCTCTTCGCCTGCGAGCGAGTGTCGCGCCTCGATAGGGCTGGATTGCAGGCTGTGGCAGCGGCAATTCTTGAAACGATAGCGATTGACCCGATGCTCGCCGCAGAAATGATCTATCGGTCGTCTGCCGATGTCTGGAACGAGATCCGGGAGAAGGTCATCGCCTTTGTCGGGAAGTGGCATGTGAGCGGCAAGGTAGACCGTGCGGTACATTTTATGATCAGCACAGGCCGCAGCGAGTTTGCCCCGCAAATCTGGCCACTGATCTCGGATCCGAATAGCCAAGTGCATTTGGAGGCCCTGCGTGCTGGACGCCAGTTTCGACCGTCGGTTCTCGGTGCTGACGTCCAGGCGCGTATCGCTCAGCTACCTGAAGAGGTGCGCGAAAACGTTGTCTCTGCAATCGCCAGTGAGAGCGGCATGGACGGAATCGAGCTGGCCACCAAGCTTGCCCAGGCAGATACCAGCACAAACGTGCTGGTTTCCGTGATCGAAACCCTCATGTTTCGGCGAGCGGACCGTTTTGTGGCAGAGATCCTTCGAACGGCGCCGGATCAGGTGTGGCAGCAGCTCGCGCGCAGGGACTACGCCGATGAAATTGGCGACCCGGATGTCGTGGCACGTCTACGCCGTGAGCGGCAGCATTACATCGAAAGCAAACTCGATCCGTTGAGTAAGCTTCGTGTAACTCTTGATTCAAAACGGCCTGAGGAGATTTCAGGTCGTGAGGTCGGTGGGCTGATCGAGGACCCAAATTTCTCCGTGAAGGACCAGCACGCGGCACGGATTATCCACGAGGCACACAAGCGCTATCCCAATGAAGTAACGTGGGCACTCATCCATCGTCTTGAGGCTGGTCAGGAAATCCCTTTCAGGGGTGAGGACCTTTTGGATGCCGCCGATGTCTCGATAGACGAAGGACCACTTGTAGAGATTGTAATGCAGCCTGATACCGTCGAAAAGGTTGTAGAGGCCGCTGTCAGGGTTGTGGGGCCGGAAACCGTTGGAAAAATGATTGACACCCTGGTCGCCATCCATACAAGGCTGGAGGCATCAGGCTGGCCTGCCGATGAGCCGGCGGGAGAAAAATACCACCAGTTGAGACTCTGGATTTCTATGACGAGGCAAAAATCGTTAATGCAAGCGATACTACGGCGTTCTGCGACTGTCGAGCCACACGAAATTGCGCTGCTCGCAGGCCTGGTGGCAGGCCACGGTACGAGGGATGGCGAAGAAACACTGCAACTCACCGGTGAGATTTACGAACAGATGATCGTTGCCATCAAGCACTGGGCAAAGATTCTCCTGGCCTCTCCCGTGGCGACCCGTGATCAGCTCGCAGAGGTTGCGTGCGCAATCGAACGATTGGCTGCGCCAGAGTTAGTGCCTGTGCTTCACCGGATGCTCGGAGAGGACCTGGCGCGATGGCGCAGGGAGCGCGATGAGGTTTCGGCCGCATACGCCCGGGGCATGCCTGTTCAGTATAACAATAATTGTTATACGCTTCAGTATAGCCGTGCCTTCAAAGCCATCGGAAACGACGAGGTTGTAGAGATAATGAAAACGTATTTGCACGACCACGACTTCGGGGTCGATGCGGCCTCTGTCCTAAAGGACATCTGGGATCGAAAACATAGTCCGCCAAAGAACGAGGGGTTTACATACTGGCCGAATTTCTCTGAAGTGAAGGCCCAACGCATGGCACGCCAGGATCAAGGGGCAGGTGATGAATCATCAAAGCTGGCAGAGGCGATTATCGCCGTAGTAAGCGATTTCGCGAGGTCAGACTCAGGCGAGATGGCTCACCGTCATGCCCTGCGGCTTGCAAAGGTTGCTTTCAGCATGCCTTATGGCAACAAGACGGAAGTCATTAACACCCTGCTGCAGCTACCTCCACCACTCGCCGAGAAACAAGGATTCCTTATAGTTCTCGTGCTCTCTGGCGAAACCATCAGTGCCGACATTGTTCTCGACGGTATTAAAAACTTGCTGGAGAAGGCGAAGACAGATTGGTGGCTGCTGAAAGAGAACGAGGGAGAACTGGGCGGATGGCTGGAACTCCTGCCCTTCTCCGATCGGCCCGGCACCACACTTGAAGCCTTGGGGTTGCTGGAGCCCAACCTGCGACAACCCTGGCGGCTACGCCACCTCTTGTCAGCTTTGGGCCATGCGCCCTCTCCTGAGGCTGAACATGTGCTGGATATGTTGCCTCGGCAGGATGCAAGATTTCTTAGCGAGTACGATTGGCTTACCGCCCTGGAAAAGCGCGGCACTGTGTCAGCAATGCGCATACTTCTCAATCTTATCTGCGAAGGCGCGTTTGCCGGCGTGAAGGATAGATTGGACACACGGACCCTTTCTAAGAGTCTGGTGAGCGCTATTCATGCCCACGCAGACTTCCGGGCCGAGGTCTACCATAGGTACAAGAGTCTGGCTCCTGGCCCCGGCAAAACCACCCTGGAATACGCCATCTCCGAAGTTGCGGATGAGGAGGGAGTGTTGATTCTGGTTAAGGGTTACGCCGCTCAAGGTCGTTCATTTGACTGGACTCTCGATTCCGCCATCAGACAAGTCGCGGTGGGAGAGCGGCCGTCCTCGGATTGGGTAGGGGCAAATGAGTCTTTCAGAATACCTATCCCTGATCTGCGGAAAAGGCTCTTTGGGATGATCAAGGGCAGCAAGGCCGAAGCGAGGGTGGCGGTGGCATGTCTTACTGCCATCGATGAACTCCGAGACGAATATGGCCCAGTTGAGACCGAACCGCGCCACCCTGATATTGACTCTGGCCGCCCGTGGCCACTGGCGGCGAGTTATCCCTAACTTTAGCTGATGCAGCGAGCCGACGGTAGGAAGATGTCCTGTTGGAGCTTGCCCTTAATTCGGATGTGAATTCCCTCATTGGCTGGGGGAGGTGACACTCTTTCACATTTTATGCTGCTGATGCTTTTATGGTCTGTCTTTATGCGTCAAACCATTGAGCCGCAGAGAATTGCAGGATATCCTGGCTCTTCGCGATGAGGAGCATTTCCGCACAGCCTATCTTCTTCCAGCCCTTGTCGCCGGCCTGATTGAACGCACCATCCCGGACAAACCCCGAAGTCGGCTGCAAAAATACCGGCTGACAGCGCAGGGGAGAGCGAGGTCGCCGTCGTGGAGGAGGCCGTGTCCCCGGCAAATCGGTCCAGACGTGCAACCGGAAAAGGTGACGGATGAGATACCGCATTGATTACGTTCGTCTGGCAAGCGGCCGGGTCCCTTTTATACGTTTTCTGGATGATCTGTCGGACGCTGAACGTGCGGAAGTGTTGGCGGCTATCGAGGAGTTGAGGGGGTGGCGTGAATGAGACATGATACCCCCTTCATCCATCTCAAGTCATCTACGTGATGGGATATTTGAGTTGAAGGTTCGGCACGCGAACCGTATCACGCGCAGTCTGTATTTCTATTCCGCAGGGGCAATGATTATTTTTACGCACGGGTTTGTCAAGAAGACCCGGAAAACGCCACCCCAGGAAATTGAGAAGGCCCTGCGCTATCGTTCGCAATACAACCTCTCCTAAACCGGAGGCGAAGCCATGAAAGGTGAAATGAAAAAATGAAACCAACCCTGCACGAGCAGTATCTCGCCAGGCAGCTTGAGGATCCTGAATTTCGCGCCAGGTATGCCCTTGCGCGTGAAAAGGCGCGTCTGGAAATGATGCTCGAAACCTTGCGCGAGCACATCGAGATGCAGGTCGACAGAAAGACCCTGCTCTCGGATGTGCGAAAGATCTCGAAACATCTCCAAAAAGTAGCTGTGTAATCCTGGGGAGGTCGCCGTCGTGGAGGAGGCCACGAGTCCCGATGAGCCGGATCAGACGGACAGTAGAGACGGGAGGAGGGGTAAGAGAAGGGGAACAAGATAACCTCCCATAGGAGGGGTGGGATGAATATCCTTTGAGGCTTTATTGCCAGTGGTGGGAAGAGGGATACCTGAGCAGCACCGGCCGGTGCTTCGACATCGGCAATGCCACGCGCGCGGCCCTGTCCCGGTTCAGGCGGACTGGCGATCCCTTTAGCGGTTCCACAGACCCGAATTCCGCTGCCGGGCCAGTTCGCCAGGGTCAGACATCACCACCCGGATGGACCTGGGCATCCGGCAGATGATCCGGCCCCAGCGCCGGACCAGCCGCCTGGGGTAGAATAGGGATAGCTCGACATGGGTTCGGGGGACATAGAGAGACCTCTATGGCCTATCGTAAGCCAAAGGGCTGTCACAAACGCCCGTGCTCCTTCAGGTCCTTCACCGAACGTCGCATCACCTCCCAGAAGGCCCCGATGTCCGACCCGCAGGTCAGGAGCTGGAAGCCCTGGGACGCCCGTTTCAGTGCCTCCTCCACAGTCCCCGAAGGATACCCCATGATCACGCCGTGCCGTTTTCCCGCCTCCAGCACCCGCTGAATCAGCGCCTCGTGTTCCGCTGTCTCTTTGCCGAACATCCCCATCGAGATCGCCAGATCGCTCGGCCCGATGAGGCAGCCGTCCACGCCGGGCACGGAGAGGATCTCGTCCGCCCGCTCGGCGGCCTCCTGCGTCTCGATCATGATCGTGACCATGATCTCCTCGTTGGCCTTCTCCAGGTAGTCTGAGCCGTAGAGGAACACGCGGCTGCTGGCGGCGGAGCGCAGGCCCTCCGGGGGGTAGCGGGCCGCGGCCACGGCGCGCCGGGCCTCCTCCGGCGAGTTGACCATGGGCACGATGACGGACAGGGTCCCGGCGTCCATGACCAGCCCGATCTGAGCCGGGTCGTTCCAGGGGGCGCGGATCACCATCTCCGTGGCGGTCACGCCCACGACCTGGCAGGCGTTGAGCATCGCGTCGTAGCCCCAGTGGCCGTGCTGGGCGTCCAGCAGCGCCCAGTCGAACCCCAGGTGGGCGGCCTCCTCGGCCAGGATGGGGGAGCCGACGCAGAGCCAGATGCCGAAGGCGGGCTGGCCGGAGCGGAGTTTGGAGAGCAGGCGGTTTTTGCGCATGAAGTCCTCCATTGTCGTGTGAGCCCCTCACCGCCCCGTTAGACAGGTCTGCTCCCCCTTTCCTTTAGGAAGGGGGCTGGGGGGATAGGTCTCATACCCACACCAGGAGAGCAGGGCAAGGGCGATGGCCTTGGTCACGTTGAGCGTATCCGAGACGGGCACGAACTCGTCGGGGCTGTGGGCGCAGGCCAGGTCGCCCGGCCCGAAGATCGCGCCGGGGATGCCCCTGGCGGCGTACCAGGCCAGGTCCGAGGCGGCGTTGAAGCCGGTGATCTGCGAGGGACAGCCGAGGCGCTGGAGCGAGGAGAGGAGGCTGTTCACGACCTCGTGGTCCGGGTCCGTGTTGGCCGGGGGGAAGGAGATGTTTCGCAGGCCCCAGGTAAATTTGGGAGGGTGGGCCTTCAAATAGGGGTCGTACCGGGATATGGCGTTGACGTAGCCCTCGACGTCGCGTTTGATCTCGTCGAGGGTCTCCTGCGGATAGTACCAGATGTTGTACTCGATGCAGCAGTAGTTGGGCGTGGTGCCGGGGTTGGTGATCATGTTGAGCTGGCCGCCACTGCCGCCGCCCGGCCCGCTCATGAAGATGCCGGGCAGGAGGGTGTTGAAGCCGGCGGGGAGGAGGGGGTGGCTCTTGGAGAGGGCCCAGCTGCGCTCCAGGTCCTGCAGGGCCCGGACGATCTGGACGCCCTTCTCGACGGCGTTCACGCCGTGGCCCCGGTCGGCCTCGCGGGGATAGATGGAGGAATAGCGCCGGCCTGCGTGCTCCTCCCGGCCCTCGATCTCGATGCGCACGTGCTCCAGGCCTCCCTCCACGGGGAGGACGTTCAGGCGGGTGGGCTCAGTCACGAGCACGAAGTCGGGGCGGGGGGCGCGCTCGGCGCACTCGCGGCTGCCAAAGCCCACGACCTCCTCGTCGGAGACGACGTGGACGTAGACGTCCCCCCTCAGGCGGAGGCCGCAGTCCCGGATAGCTTTGACGGCCTGGATCATGGCCGCGACGCCGCCCTTCATGTCGCACGCGCCGCGGCCCCAGAGTCTGCCATCCGTCACCTCCCCTCCCCAGGGGCTGTGCTTCCAGGCGCCCTCGTCGCCCGCCGGGACCACGTCCACGTGGCCGTTCAGGGCCATGGAGTGACCTCCGCCGCTTCCCTTGAGCGTCCCGACCAGGACGGGGTGCTCGGGGAAGGACATGGGCCGGGCCATCCAGGTGTCCAGCGTAAAACCCATTCCCTTCAGGGCCTCCGACAGGAAGGCGTGGCAGGCGCGGATCGCATCGGGATAGTTTTTATCCTCCGGGTTCTGCGTGGGGGTGGGGAAGCTGACGAGTCTGGAGAGGAAGCCGAGGATGTCGCCGCCGGACGCATCCACCTGTTTGCAGATGCGCTGGAAGACGGGGTCGGGCAAGGGAGTGGACATGGGACCTCCTGAAAAAGGACGCAGACCTCACCCTCCCCCATTGCTGTGAATAAAGCCCTTGTTGCCCCCTCCCTCTCCGTATACGGAGAGGGAGGGGGTCAGGGGGTGGGTGAGGTTTGACTGCTTACTGCTTACTGCTTACTGCTTTCTCTCTTCTATGCACGAGCCGCTCGTGGCAGGTGGGGTTGCAGAAGGGGTGGCGCTTGCCGTCGAGCTCCTCCATCCAGATGCGCCGGGGGATGAGCTTCCCGCAGTAGGCGCAGTTGTAGACGTCGAACGACAGGTAGCCGGGGTCGCGCTCGATCCATTCGCCCACTCCCTGCCCCCCTCCCGGAATGGGGGAGTGGGAGAGTGGGAGAGTGGGAGAAAGATATTTCCCCTTTTCTCCCATTCCCCCAGTCAGGGAAGGGTTAGGCGGTGAGGACCTCTCCCCTTCTCCCTTTCGGGAAGGGGGTCGGGGGTTGACGGCGAACTTTCCCGGCGCGGTCTCCGAGACCTCGATCCCGTAGTCCTTCAGGGCCGACGTTGGGGTGACGAGGCCCTCGGTCACGTCCCGCAGGACGCGCTCCGGCTCCCGCTTGAGGGGGTCTCCCCAGCCGCCGCCGCCGGGGGCGATGATCCGGACCTGGTCGCCCTGTTTGAGGACGATGCCGGAGAACTTGGAGGGGGAGGTCGTGCCGAAGGCCTCTTTAAAGGTGCGCCAGGCCTGCTCTCCGGCGCGGCGGACGTGGATGCCGCTGGACATGCCCGGCCTCCCGCCGTGCAGGCCGAACGGTTGCACGAGCATCCGGTTGAAGATGGCGCTGACGGTGATCTCCGGGCTCCGCACGGTGAAGATGCGCTCGATGCCGAGGCCGCCCCGGTGATGCCCCGGCCCACCCGAGTCCTCGAGGAGGCGGTAGGACTCGATGGCGAGGGGGTAGCGGGTCTCGAAGATCTCCACGGGGGTGTTCCGGCAGTTGCCGTTGATGACGATGACCTGGCTGTTCCCGTCCTTGGTGGGACGCCCGCCCCAGCCGATGCCCTCGAAGTGGAAGTGGGAGTAGAGCTGGCCGGTGTCCGGGTGGGTCCCGCCGAACAGGAAACAGCAGGAGGTCCCGCCCAGGGAGGCGGGCACGCGGTCTGGGATGGCCTGAGCGAGGGCGCCGAAGACGATGTCGGTGACACGGGGGCTGACCTCGGTGTTGCCGCCCACCAGGGCCGCCGGGTACTGGCAGTTGACGATGGTGCCGGGGGGCGCGACGATGTGGACGGGCCGGTAGCACCCCTCGTTGCGGGGGATGGTGGGGTCAGTCAGGTGGAGCAGGGCGTTGTAGACCGCGGACCCGGTGACGGCGTAGGTGGCGTTCATGGGGCCGGCGCACTGGGGGGAGGAGCCGGTGAAGTCGGCGGTGAGCTCGTCCCCCTCGACGAGGACCGCGCAGCGGATGACATAGGAGGTGTCCGGCGTGACGCCGTCGTCCTCGATGACGTCCTCGAACTCGTAGACGCCGTCCGGGATGCGGCGGATCTCCTCCCGCATCCGGCGCTCGGCGATGGCGATGAGGTCCTGGGAGGCGGCGGAGACCGTGTCCAGGCCGTAGGACCGGATCAGGTTGAGGAGGCGGGTCTCGGCCACGTGCACGGAGCCGATCATGGCCTTCAGGTCGCCGTAGGAGACCATCGGGGTGCGGTGGTTGGAGAGGATGATCTTCCAGATGTCGTCCTGGTCCTTCCCCTCCCGCATGAGCCAGACGGGGGGGATGCGGAGGCCCTCCTGAAAGATGTCGGTGGCGTCCCCGGCCAGGCCGCCGGGCGCCTTGGCCCCCGGCTCGGCTAAGTGGGCGCAGTTGGCCACGAAGGCCACGATGCGGCCCTCGTGGAACACGGCCTTGAGGATGGTGTGCTCGGGCACGTGGCCGCTGCCCCGGTAGGGGTCGTTCATCAGGAGGATGTCGCCGGGTTTATAGACGTCGTAGCCCAGCTCCTCCAGCATCCATTCGACGGTGTATTTGATCGTGCCGATCTGGGAGGGGCAGAACTCCGCCTGGGCGATCATCCGGCCCCGGCTGTCGAACATGACGCAGGAGAAGTCGAGGGACTCGTTGAAGATGGGGGAGTAGGCGGTGCGCATCATGGCCAGGCCCATCTCCCGGCAGGTGGTGGTGAGGTAGTTGTCGATCACGGTCAGGGTGACCTGGTCGAGGGTCAGGTCGGGGGATCTGTCCGTCATGGCTGAATCTCCAGAAGCAAGACATCGTGCTCGGTCCGGGTCAGATGCATGCCCGGCTCGACCAGCGTCGTGGAACCTTCTTCCTCCACGATCAGCGGGCCGGTCAGTCGCTCCCCCACAGGGAGGGCGGGGCGCCGGATGATCTTGCAGGGGATGTGGTCGTGTCCGGCGAAATAGACGGGCCGCTGGCGGAAGGGCTCCGTCTGAACGGACTGAACCGTTCCGAGGCGGGGTTTGGGGGTACCTCCGATGGCCGTCACCTTGAAGCTGACCAGTTCGATGATTGCCGAGGGGATGCGGTAGCCGTAGGCGGCCTCGTGCATCCGGTGGAACACTTCGTAGATGTCGGTCAGCCGGATTTCATCCGACGGGACCTCGACCTCGGTCTCGTAGTTCTGGCCCAGGTAGCGCGTGTGGATGGTGTAGCGGAGTTCAGGCTGGCCCGTGTAGCCCTGCCCCCGCAGCTCCACGAGGGCGGCGTCGGCGATCTGCCGGAAGCGGAGCTTCACTTCGTCCGGGGAGACGCGGTCGGAGCGGAAGGCCTGGGTCCAGACCTTGTCCACGCGCAGGTCGGCCATGAGCAGGCCGATGGCCGAGAAGGCCCCCGGAAACGGGGGGATGACGACGGTCGGGATGTCGAGCTTGCGGGCGATGGCGGCCCCGTGCAGGGGGCCGGCCCCGCCGAAGGCGATCAGGGCGAAGCGGCGGGGGTCGTGGCCGCGCTCGATGCTGACCATTCGGATGGCGTTGGCCATGTTCTCGTTCGCGATGTCCACGACGGCGTGCGCCAGGTCGAGGGTCTCCAGGCCGAGCCGGGCGGCCATCTCCGCCGTCCGGGCGCGGGCCGGGTCGGTCCGGAGGCGCATCCTTCCGCCCAGGAAGTAGTCCGGGTCGAGCCGGCCCAGGAGGAGGTCCGCGTCCGTGAGCGTGGGCTGGGTCCCGCCCTGTCCGTAGCAGACCGGGCCGGGGTCCGCGCCGGCGCTCCGGGGGCCGACCTGGAGGAAGCCACCGGCGTTCACCCAGGCGATGGAGCCGCCGCCGGCCCCGATGGTCTTGAGGTCGATCAGGGGGATGGCCGCCGGGATGCCCCACTCGATCTCGAACTCGGTGGTGTGGCGCAGCTCGCCGTTCACGAGGATGCCGACGTCGGCGCTGGTCCCGCCCACGTCGATGGTGACCACGTCCTTGAGGCCGAGCAGTCCGGCGATGTACTGACCGGCCACGAGGCCGCCCGCCGGGCCGGAGGTGGCCAGGTGGATGGGGTGGTCGGCGGCGGCCCCGGCGTGCATGACGCCTCCGTTGGACTTCATCAGGGCCCAGGGGGCGCGGATGCCCTCCTCGTCCAGGCCGCGCTGGAGGCTCCCCACGTAGCGCTGGATGAGGGGCTTGAGGTAGGCGTCGGCAATCGTGGTGCTGGAGCGCTCGTACTCGCGCCAGATCGGGGCGACCTCGTGGGAGATGGAGAGGGGGACGCCGGGGAGACGCTCCCGGAGCCTCTTCTGGAGGGTCTCCTCGTGCGCCGTGTTCAGGTAGGCGAACAGGAGGCAGACGGCGATGGCCTCGAACCCGCCTGCCGCGAGCCGGTCGCAGAGGGCGTCCACCTCGGCCGCGTCCAGGGGGGTGACGACCTGGCCTCTGGCGTCGATCCGCTCGCGGACGCCGAAGCAGTGGCGGCGGCTGGCCAGGAGGGGGCGGGGCTTGTCCCAGTCCAGGTTGTAGAGTTCGCGCCGGTTGACGCGCTGGATGTAAGGGATGTCCTCGAACCCGGCGGTGGTGACGAAGGCGACCCGCGCGCCCTTGCGCTCGATCAGGGCGTTGGTGGCCACGGTGGTGCCGTGCACCAGTCCGGCGATGTCGGGGGGGGCGCCGCCGGACTCCCGGATGGCCCCGATGAAGGCCCGGGGGGGCTCGCGCGGGGTGGAGGCGACCTTGAGGGATTGGATCTCGCCGGTCTCCACGTCGAAGCGGATGAGGTCGGTGAAGGTCCCGCCGGTGTCGATGCCGATTCTAAAGGACATGGGTCCCTCTGTCGATGGTTGACAATTCGTGTATTCCTGCCGATATTCTATATCTATTCAGATCCTATGAGCAGCGACTCAGCAGAGGATGAAAGATGCGATTGAACCGATCTTTAAAGATAGTGATTTTGTTCTGCTTTCTCAACACTGTTATCGGGGGCGCGGCGGGCTGCGGCAAAGACAAACCCCCCGATCCGTCGCCTACCCCATCCAGTCCGGCGCCTGCGACGAAGGTACACTCGCTCCAGGTCAACCGCCACGTCACGGCCAGCTTAGATGAGGCGAGGGCGGACCTGATCCTCAGGGACGCGAGCGCCGTGCTCCAGGTCAGAGACGGCCCGGAGGACATGGTCTGCCCGGTCGAACTGCGCCGCGCAGGGGGCGTGACGACGTTTACTATAGGCGACGGCAGCGTCAACAGCGAGGCCGACTACAAGGCCATCCTGGCGCTGCCCGGACAGGTCAAGGTGGTGAACCAGATCAACTGGTGCGGGGGGTTCAAGGCCAACATCATCGGCTGCGCCCCGACGCCGGGCAGTTCGCTCATCGTGGTGCGCCACGCGCTGAGTGAGGAGGGCATTCTCTGGGGACACGAGTTCGGCCACAACAAGGGGCTGGTACACCGGGTTGAAACGACCGCGATGATGCACGAGGCCATCGGCCCCGATCGGCGGACGATCAACGAGGCCGAATGCAGGACCTTCCAGGAATAGGAGAAGGGAAATGCAAAGCGTAAAGTATAGCCCTCGTTTTTCGTTTTTCGTTTTTCGTTTTTCACTTTTCATTCTGAGCCTGTCCGCGTGTCTGTCGTGCGCGCGGGGCATCAGGGCGCAAGGGACGGACGTCAGGGCCTTCGTCCGCCAGACGTTCATCCACGGCGTCCCCTACGAACAGGCCAGCCGGTTCACCTCCGCGGACGCCACGGTTCTTCTGGAGATGCTGGGGAACGCTCAAGAGAGGGCCTTCTGGCCGAACGTGGTGGTCACGCTGGGCGTCATCGGGGACGAGCGGGGCGTGGACCCGCTGATCGCCTTCTTCAACCGGGAGGTCTCCGGGACGCTCTCCTCCTCCGAATACAGCGCCAAGACCAGTGTCTTGATGTCTCTGGGCTACTTAGTCAACAGGAGCAAGAACCTCAAGGCGCTTACCTATTTGGTTGACAGCCTGAACCCAGAGACGTGGGCCACGAGAAGGTTGAACTGGGTGAGCCCCTATCACCCCACCGAGGCCGAGCGGAACCAGCAGTTGACGGCGATGGCCGTCATGGGGCTGGCGCTGTCGGGCCACCCCATAGCCAGGGAGGCCCTCGTGGCGCTGCAGGCCCGCCTCGGGGCCGGGGCGCCGGAGAGGGCGCTGGTGGAGGAGGCCCTGCGGGCGCACGAGGTCATCGCCCGCGAGGGGCTGGCGGCGTACTACAAAGCGGCGTTCTGAGGTTTTGTATCCGGTTATTCTAACCCTATCTCATCCGGAGGTCAAGATATGATGAAGATCGGCACCCGCATCAGCCCGGACTGGCTGAACCGGCCGGACGATCTGCGGTTTCTGAAGCAGATCGGCGTGGACTGCGTGGACATCACGCTCGATATCTGCCCCGGCTACAACGAGGCCGGGGGGCGGGCCAGCCGGGAGGGGTTGGAGAAGGTGGTGGAGACGGTTGAGAAGGCGGGCCTGAAGATCGAGCGGGCCAACGCCCTCAACCGCCACTGCCAGGCCGCTTTCCTGGGAGAGCCGGGGTCCGAGCGGGAGATCGACAACCTGGTCCACAACGCCGAGCTGTGCGGGGCGTTTCAGCTCCCGGTCATGGGCATCCAGTGCTTCCAGGCGGGGCAGGTCGCAAAGTTCCGGGAGAGCGCCTACTCCTGGGTGGAGGGCCGGGGGGGGTATCGGCACCTGAGGGTGGACCTCTCCGGGGAGCTGGGCCTGCCGCCGCCTCCGAGCGCGCCCACGGCGGACGAATTGTGGGAGCGGACGCTGAAGATCTACCGGGCGGTGGTGCCGGTGGCGGAGAGGGCCGGGGTGAAGATCGCCATGCACGGCAACGACCCGCCCGTGCCGAGTCTGCACGGGGCGCCGCAGATCCTCCACAACTTCGCGGCGTTCGAGCGCCTGTTCTCGGAGGTCCCGTCCCCGAACAACGGGATGACGTTCTGCGTGGGCACGCGCTACGAGTCGGGGGAGGACGTGTTCGAGGGCATCCGGCGGTTCGGGCAGCAGGGCAAGATCTTTCACGTCCACTTCCGCAATGTGAAGGGGAGGATTCCGAAGGACAGGGCATACGAGGAGGTGATCCCGGACACCGGAGACCTCGACATGTATCGGGTGGCGAAGGCGCTGCGCGACGTCGGCTACGACCGGGTCATCGACTACGACCACATCATGAAACTCGTCACGGACGGGCCGGAGGGGCGGCAGTACATCGCCTACTGCGTGGGCTACATGCGGGGCCTCCTGCAGTCGCTGGAGAGCAAAGGATAAGGGGGATAGCCCCCCACCCACCCCTCACTTTTAATCACAGCACCAGCGACACGGCCAGCCAGCCGCCCACGGGGATGATGTTGGAGACCAGCCTCGGGTGCCGGGCCACGCGCTCGTTGTAGGTCTGGATGCCGCGCGGGCCGTCGCCGTCTTTCAGGGCCTCGTGCACGCGGCCGTGTCCGTTGGCGTTGTCGGCCACGATCAGGCCCCCGCGGCGGGTGTGCCCCAGGGCGAAGTCGAGGTAGGCGGGGTAGCTCTCCTTGTCGGCGTCGATGAAGACCAGGTCGAAGGGGGCCTCCTGAGAGACGGAGTGGAGATGGTCTGCGGCCGGCCCCACCCGCACCTCCGTCCGGTCGGCGAGGCCGGCGGTTTTATAGTTCGCCCGGGCGATCTCGGCGTGCTTCGGGTTGATCTCCAGGGTGATGAACTTCCCGTCCGGGGGCAGGGCGCGGGCCAGCCAGATGCCGGAGTAGCCGGCCAGGGCGCCGAACTCCAGGATCTTTT
>Ga0156186_1343_pt2 | contig 21287 bp, 14 predicted proteins | sample RifCSPlowO2_12_FD_107839 | JGI IMG/M metagenome (GOLD analysis project Ga0156186, IMG submission 107839) | Candidatus Handelsmanbacteria bacterium RIFCSPLOWO2_12_FULL_64_10
CCTGGACCAGGATCTCCCCGAACTTCCGGCCAAGGCTGTGGGCCTGGATCTCGGCGGCCCTCCGCTCCTGTTCCGGCGTGATGATCCCCTTGTTCAGCAGGATCTCCCCGATCCTGTTCTTGGGCCCCGGCGCCGTCCATCTCTGTTCAGGCGGAGGCTGTGATAAAATGCCCCCCCTGCCGCTGGCCTTTCCATTGCCCTTTTTGATGGATTTCACAGAAATCCCCACGGGATCCCTTTCATTCCGGCGGTGATCACCCCCATTCCTGCCAAAAAGCCGGATAAGTCAGATTGGAAAAATCGTGCCAGTGCGCTGCCGCTCACAAAAAGAGGCCATCCGACGCGACACGAATGGCCGTTAAATAACAATAAGTTATAATTAAAAGAGCCGTTCTGCTCGGGATTGCCCCCAAAGCTCGACCCCTGTAGGAATTGTCTATTTATGACGACATTTCTTTATCTTCAGAGCCTTACTATTTTATAACTATTCATATAATCAACTTTTTAAATGTTAGCCACTTATTGAGGACACATGTCAAAAAAATATGACACAAGGATTATGGGGGGGGAGGAGGGTTCATCCGACTTTTTGGCGGGAACAGGGTTGTCATTCTGAGCCGAAGGCGAAGAATCTCGTTTATCTGCAGACAGATAAGGAGATTCTTCACTCCGCTACGCTCCGTTCAGAATGACCATCCCGTAAAAATGTCGGATGAGCCGGGAGGAGATAAACAGCCGCCGGGAATGGATTCTCCCCATGAATCTAACCCGCCGGGGACCCCGTGCGTAAGCGCGGGGGCGAAGGCGGCGCTCTGGGGTAGGGTGGGCCTTTGACTACCAAGGACCACGGGCGTAAGCCCGTGGGTATCTACCAAAGACGAATGACGCGGGCGGAGGTTACACAATCCCCGTTGCGAGCGCTGCTAAATCCCCGAAAGGACCGCCGGGGCCACACGGTACAGGGTGAAGGTCTGGGACCTCTTGACCTCGACCAGACCAAAGGCCTTTTGAGTATCCTCCGAGACCTCCGGGGGATTCCTCGCGATGACGAACCTCGCCTGTCCCTGCGGGGGAAAGCCTTCATAGGGTCGCCCGGAGAACGCCAGGATGTATTTTCCGATACCCTCCGTCCCCCCCACGACAGCGACGGGCCCCGGAGTCGGATCTTCTCTCATGAAGTGACAGATCCGATAGAGATCCCGCCACTCACCGGCATAGAACGATTTGGCATTCGGGCTGGCCAGAACACAGAGCCCGGAGTGCGTCTTGTCCGTGTTCCCGTAGATCAGGCCATAGCCATCCAGGGCCACGAGCATGACCATCCACGCGGCCAGGGCGGCCTTGAAAGGCCATGCGGACCAGATGTCGGCCTTGACCTTCAGCGTTCTGGCGATCAGGGCGATGCCCGTGAACAGATAAGAGAGCAGGAAGGGGGCGATGGGCAACAGGTAGCGGGTCAGCTTTATTTCGTAATAGAAGGTTAAAACGATCAGGGTCGTAAAGACATACCAGTCCGCCGGTCTCAACCCCTTTGACCGGAAGTGGGATACCATGCCGGCAATCGTGATCAGAACGGGCAGGACCAGAATGAAGGTGATGGGATGATTTTCAACGCCGAAGTATTGGACGATGTTCAGGCCCCCGAAGAACAGGTCATTGAACAGGTTTAACTGGGCGACCGGGTCAAAATAGAAGATGGCTTCTAAAGATCCCCAGTTTTCGCTGAGTTCAGCGGTCCCCGCGAGGAGTTCCAGGGCAATCTTTGCCCTCCACAGCCCAAAAAGGCAGGCCCCGGTGAGCGCCACGACCATCTCCGGGAGCGCCAGGCGGAGCCCTGAAATCCCTCTCCCGGATTTTATTTTGGTGAAAACCTGGGCCAGGACGGCCACGCCAAGAAAGACCCCGGCCCACCGGGTGAGCGAGGCGAGTCCGAGCACGCACCCTGTCAGAACGGCAAAAGGGATGCCCCGTTTTCTCCCATTCAGCAGGTCCAGAAGGATGAGAAAGAGAAAAGAGATGGCGATGTAAGGCCACTCGGCCATGATCCGCGTGCCCATCGTAAAACTCGAGGGCAGGAGGGCGAACAACAGACCGATGGTCAGGGGATGCGGCCGCCCCTCCCTCTCGAACAGACGATAGGTCAAGAGGAGGCCGAGCCCGGCAAAGAGCAGGATGAGCGACTTGGCGACCCAGACCGACTCCAGGCCGGCGAGAAAAAAGATCGCCAGCAGGGCCGGTAAGACGGGCGGCCAGTCTGTGATATAGAGTCCATTGAACTGATAGCTCCCGCTCTCTGCCAGAGATTTGGCCCCATAATAGTAGAGGATATCGTCATACTGAGACGGAAGGAAATAGGGATTGAGCGCAACCCCGTAGAGCAGAAGGGGCGCCAACAAAACAAAGATAGCGCGCCGACAGGACGCCTTTCCCAGCCCCACCCCGGTCCCGTTTTTCCTCAATTCGGGCGAAACCCTGAGGCCGCGCAAAGGCGCGGAGCCGGGGGAGACCTCCGCTTCTTCCGCAAGAACGGCGCGTCGATAGGGCGCTTTTCTCAAATCTGACATGGCGGCATGTTCACGGATGTGACAACAAACCATACGGTTGTAGGCTCAAGCGGGACAGAGCTTTAAGGCCGTGTAAAGGCCTATCATGGAATTGCCGATCGGAGGAACCGTCAGCCTTTTTTGAACGGTGAAATATCTCGAGAGAGTGGGGATCACGGATCGGCGTCGATCCCCGTAATCCTCCTTCGCGCTTTTTCCGGTCAATACCCACAACCCAAAGTCGAGGATCGGTGAGTGACCGGGCGTGACGACGATGAAAGAGCCGCCCGGTTTAAGAATGCGCCGGATGTCTGCGCAGGCGGAGTCCAGGTCTTCGATGAACTCCAGGGTGCTCGTTGTGACGACGCAATCAAAGTAATCTGGATCAAAAGGCATGGCCTCCGCGCTCCCGGAAAAGAGCCCTGCGACAATGTCAAACCTGGAGAGCGTCTCCACGACCGCCTCCTGATTTTGATGGACGTCGATCCCGTAGAGTTCATCGCAGTGACGGGCCAGCTCGGGCATGAACACCCCGCTTCCATAGCCGATCTCCAGCAACCGGCGGTATCGACGGCCTGAGAGGAGAGAGAGAATAAGCTTATACCTGATACGCACGATCGATCCGAGGAGCGGCCGGAAGTTCCAGTCGGCGTGGTCCACCTCACCGGTCTTGAGCAACGTCTCCGGCGGCAGAAGCCTTAACTCTTTACTTATAACAGGACTCATGACAACTCCCTCCTATAGTCGATGGTGACGGTCCGGGCGTCGTCGAAGGGCAAGGGCCGACCCTCAGAAACCGTAAACAAGCTCAGACCGGGCGTCTAACTCTAATGTGGGCAGGGTGGATGCCCGGGCCGCCTCGCGGGCGTGCTGTTGCACGGTCACGACCTTCCCCTCTTATCTGGACGTGGTCGTGCCCCGTGCCCTGTCCCTCCTGGGGGAGTTGAATCTGACCCTGACCGTCTTTGTCGTGGGGCAGGACGCGGCCTTAGAGAAGAACCGCAGGGCGCTCGAGGCCATCGCCGCCGCCGGGCACGAGATCGGGAATCACTCCTTTCACCACGAACCCTGGCTGCACCTCTATTCCGAACGGCAGGTGGAGGCCGAGATCGCCAGGGCCGAAGACTCTATCGAACACGCCACGGGGCAGAGGCCCGTGGGTTTTCGGGGGCCCGGCTACAGCTTTTCCCCCACGACCCTGCGCGTCCTGGCGCGGCGAGGCTACCAGTATGACGCCTCCACGTTTCCGACGTTCCTGGGTCCGCTGGCCAGGGCCTACTACTTCTCTAATGTGGGCAGGGTGGATGCCCGGGCCGCCTCGCGGGCGTGCTGTTGCACGGTCACGACCCTGAACCGGCTGGACAACAGGCGCAGAACGCCGCTGACCAAGGCCATCTTCTGCCTGGCCGGCAGGTTCATGGCGGGAAAGAAGGACAGGTCCCTCGTGTCGTCGCACCCCAGAAAATCCAGAGGATGGAGGAGCAGCGACGGCTGGGTCCCCGTCAGCCGGCACAGCCTGAGCGCAGACCGGAAGTAGAGCAGGGCCAGAGTCGAAGAAAAGGCGCTCAGGTAGAGGAGATAGCTGACATGAAACGGCACTTTGAGGATCGGCAAGGTCGTCACCGGCACCTCTACGAGCGTCCCCGTATGCATCCGCCACCGATACGGCTTGAGGGGGCGCAGCCCATCCCGAAAGGCGCCGAACAGCGCCCTCCGCTTGTCCATCTCTTCCTGGCTAAACCTGCTGGTCGCAAAGTAGTAGGCCCTGGCCAGCGGACCCAGGAACGTCGGAAACGTGGAGGCGTCATACTGGTAGCCTCGCCGCGCCAGGACGCGCAGGGTCGTGGGGGAAAAGCTGTAGCCGGGCCCCCGAAAACCCACGGGCCTCTGCCCCGTGGCGTGTTCGATAGAGTCTTCGGCCCTGGCGATCTCGGCCTCCACCTGCCGTTCGGAATAGAGGTGCAGCCAGGGTTCGTGGTGAAAGGAGTGATTCCCGATCTCGTGCCCGGCGGCGGCGATGGCCTCGAGCGCCCTGCGGTTCTTCTCTAAGGCCGCGTCCTGCCCCACGACAAAGACGGTCAGGGTCAGATTCAACTCCCCCAGGAGGGACAGGGCACGGGGCACGACCACGTCCAGATAAGAGGGGAAGGCCCTCCACCCCGGATCACCGTGCGTCTTCAGGTAAGACCATTTATTGTCCAGGTCCAGGGAAAGACTGGCGAGGTGGTGCATCTCGAAACTCCTTAAAAGAGACCGTCGCCTGGAACAGCGCCCAGAAGAGGTCGTCCCCTATGTAGGGAATGGCGAGCCGGTCGGGGATGACCCCCAGCAGCCCATCCGTGAATCGCTCCAACCGTGAACCTTTCAGCTTATGTCTCAGGAGAGATCTGGCGTGCGCTCCGCCGATCCATTTGGGGGGCCTGCCCCGGCCCACCTCCCGGAGCCCGAACTGCCCCGCGAGACGCCGCAGGCCTTCGGGGGAGAACCAGTGGAGCACGCTCGGCGGACTGTACTCGTGCCAGTGTCTGCCGAAGACGCGGGCGGTCCAGCTCTCCCGGTCCCAGGTCTCCACGAGCCAGAACCCGGCGGGCCGGGTGGCCTTCGCGGCCCTCTGAAGGGCCTTTCGCAGGTCGTAAAAGTGGGCGACGACCTGGATCATGCTGACGAGGTCGTAGCGCTCGTCGCGCTGAAGCCCCTCCAGCGTTCCGACATCCACCCCGAGCCCCAGGCGGGTGCGGGCGTGGTCGGCCATGCGAGGGTTGGGCTCGATGCCCCTGCCGCGCCAGCCACTGTCCAGAAAACCCCGGAGCACGAAGCCCCCCGCCGTCCCGACGTCCAGCACGGCGCCGGGGATGGTGTAGCGCCTCAGGAGCCGGGCGTACCACTGTCCGTGGGCCCTGAGCAGATCCCCCTCGCATAAGTAGTCGGGGTAACCGTCTCCCCCCCCCTCGAAATAGGGGTCATCGTAGACGCGAGCGACGTGCCCCTCGGACGCGGCGACCTCCGCGCAGTGGTGGCCGCAGACCTCGCAGCCGCGTATCCAGTGCCCGTGGCGCGCAAAGAGGCGACGCGTCGCGCCACGGCAGACAGGGCAGATCATACCCCTCCGATCACGCCTGAAAAACAGGTTCATACCCCCGGCCTGCCGGGGCCGCAACGGGCTGCGCCAGGAGCCTGGCCGCGGCCCTCTCGGCAAGCTGGATGGTCTCGTTGACATTCAGGGTCCCGTTCACGATATGGGCCGAGTTGACGATGTGGACCCCCGGCAGGGAGGTCGTCATCGGCGGCAGCCGTTCGGAATAGTTCAGCGTGGAGATGGCGAGCACGTGCCGCGCCCGCGAGACGCGAAAACAGAGGAGGTCGCTGCGGTGTAAATGGGGATACATGCGCAGCAGCGCCCCCACGAACTGCGCCTCGATCTCCTCATCGGACAGGCCGAAGGCAGGGTCGTCCGGGGTCACATACTTCGGCAGGTAGACCAGGGTATGCCCCCCGAAATGCCCCCGGTCGACCAGCGCCGACATCTCGATCACCGCCGTGAACGGGACCCACCCTTCGGTGATGTTCGTCACGTAGAACCCCGCCAGGGGCCGCTTCAACAGCAGAGAGGCGCAGATGATCCCCTGATATGAAATGCCGTTCCACCTCGCCCTTTCATCCGCCGAAAGCCCCGGACAGACGCGCGCGGCCACGGGCGCGGGCAGCGTCAGCACGACCCGGTCGAACGTCTCCTGCCGCCCGTTCTCAAACTCGACGCAGACCCCGTCCTGCGCCGGCTCAACCCTCCGGACGACACGGCCCAGACGGACCCCCACCCCCTCCTCGGCCAGGACGCCCGCAAACCGGTCCAGAACGCGCGCGTACCCTCCGCGCACGTAGCCGAACATCTCTCTCTTCAGCCCGCTGCGGCGTGCGGCGTACAGCCTGGCGATGATGGCCCAGATAAAGGCCGCCGAGGCCCTCTCATAGTTTTCCCCCAGCTTGGCCCGCAGCAGCGGCAGCCAGATCTTCTCGAACGTGCGCCTCCCCGACCATCGCCTCAGCCAGTCGGTGACGGGGATCTTTTCCAACCTCCGCCAGTCCTTCAGCCGGGAGGCGTAGAAGAGGGTCCCCCCCAGGCGCAGCTTGTCTATCAGGCCCAGCGGGGGAAAACGGAGAAACTCCAGGGTGTTGGACATCGAATAGTGTTTCCCGTCGGTGTAGAAACCGGTCCGGGTCTCCACCCACGCCATCTCCTGCCCCATGCCCAGCTCGGCCAGCAGGGAGCGGAGCGCGGTGTCCGACAGCAGGGTGACGTGGTAGTGGCGGTCCCACACCACCTCCCCGAGCCTCCAGGCGCTGGCCAGCCCCCCCAGGCGGTCCGCCGACTCGAACAGGGTGACGCTTCTGCCGCCCTGCGCAAGGCGATGAGCCAGCGTCATGCCGAGGATGCCGCCCCCTATGATGCCCCAGCGTTCAGGATTCGGTGACATCGCCCCGCCCCTGGCCCGGAGGCGTCAGCTCCGTGACCACGCCGCCCTGGACGGCATACGCCAGCCCGCACGCCTCACAGGCGATCCGTTCAAACGCCACAGTCCCGTCTTTCGGAAAGCGCAGGAGCGCCTGTCCGCACCGGCAGACGCAGCCGACGGACCGGGCAGGGTGCCCGATGGCCAAGTGAAAGTCGGGCACGGACTTTGTGACCAGCGCCCCCATGCCGACCATCGCGAAGCGCCCGATGACCAGGTCGCTGCCGATGACGCTGCCTGCGCCGATGGTGGCCCCCTCTCGCACCAGCGTCGTCCGGGTCTGTTCGTCGGGTTCCGAAGGCCGCAGCCGCTTCAGGTCCACGGTCGTCGCCCTGGGGAACCGGTCATTGGTGAAGACGGTCCCGGCGCTCACCATGACTCCATCCTCAATCGTCACGGCCGTGCAGATATAGACAAAGGCGTTGATCTTGACCCGGTTGCCGATGCGCACGTCGTAGGCGATGTAGGTCTTTTCTCCCACGATGCACTCTGCCCCGATCCGGGTCGAATGTCGGATGTGGACGTTGTCCCAGACGGAGGTGCCCGGCCCGATCTCCACCCCCTCTTCGACGATGGCCGTGGGATGAATGCGGACATCCACAGGACGAGCGTCCCTGCCCGTCCGGGGAGGCTGGAAGCGCCCCCGGACCCTCTCCGCCGGATGGCGCTCCGGGACGCCGATGGGGGGGGCTTCGACCGCCTCAGAAGGTCGGGAGTCGCGCCCTCGGATGACCCTAAAACGATCCGTATTGCTCGGAACCATAGCTCTGCCTCTTCAGGAGGAGGGTTGAATCAGACGAGATCGGACACCACTTTGAGGTGTCTGTTTGCGCCCTTCAGAACGACCGGCGCCTGGCTGATGGGGGTCCACTGGTTTTGAGACAGCGCGGTGTAGGCCGCCTGGACGGCCTCCACAGAGGCGACCGCATCCTCCGCCGTGATGCGCAGCGCCTCCTCCCCGCAGATCGCCCTGGCAAAATTGTCAACCTGACTGCGGAATGCCCCGACCTTGTCGTAGCCCCCGCCAAACACCGCCCAGTCCCGGCCGGAGGCCTGACGGTACTTCGACTCCCTCCAGCCGACGGACACAGTGCCCTCGGACCCGTAGATGTTGATGTAGCTGTCCTGCTCCTTGTTGATGCTCCAGGAGAGGTCGATGCTGCCCAGGGCGCCGCTGGCGCTGTGCGCGTGGATACGAACGGTCTCCTCCACGGACAGCCCCTGGATGCGTTTGCCCTCCACCACCCGCACCTCGACGAGCGGCCCCAGGAAATACCGCATGAGGTCAACGGAGTGGGTCCCGTTGTCGATCAGGACGCCTCCCCCGCTGATTTGAGGATTGGAGTTCCACCGGGAGGACATGTCGACGCGGGAGGTGAACGCATTCTCAAACAGGACGATCTCCCCGAGGATGCCCGACTCGACGATGCTCCTGGCGCGCGTCACATCCTCGACGTAGCGGAATTTGGAGGCCATGGTCAGGTAGACGCCGGCCTCCTGCGAGGCCTCTACCATCGCCCTGGCGCTCTCGACGTCGACGCTGAAGGGTTTTTCGCACAGGACGTGAATCTGGCGGTCGAGGAAATAGAGGCAGACCTCCGAATGCGTGACGGGCGGCGTGCAGACGACCACGGCGTCCAGCGCCTCCCCTTCGGCCATGGCCTCGTAAGCGTCGTAGCTCCGGCACCCGAACCCCTCCGCCAGCGCCCGCGCGGCCTCGGCGCGAACGTCCGCCACGGCCGCCAGTTGCGCGCGCGCGCAGCCGTCAAACGCCTGGGCGTAGGACTGGGCGATGTGACCGGCCCCGACCATTCCGAACCTGATTTTTTCGTCCATTAGGCAGCCTCTCTCGAAAGACAGTCAACGGCCCGGTGAATCGACTCGGCGATGTAGTCCACGTGCCCCTCCGTGTAGCGCTCGTTCCAGGGCAGGACCAGCACGCCGGCCAGCGCCTCAAAAGTCCCCGGAAAACGGGATCGGTCGTAATTCAGGGCCTCGGGGCGCGCCAGGGTGAAAGGATAGTGGCTGTTCCCGAACGTCCGCTGTTTCTGGAAGACCTCGCACATGAAGGCCGGCTTCTGGATGTATCGCGGCGCACAGGCGATCCCCCTCTCCTTTAAAAGCCTCCCCAGGCCCACCGCCCCGCCCGGCAGGACGCCGCTGTCCACCCGGAGGCAATACTTCCAGTAGGTGTGGAGCCCCTTCGGCAGGGCCCGGGGGGTCTCGATCCCGGGCGCCCCCCGCAACCGCTCCGTCAGACTCTCAGCCGCATAGATGCGGTCCCATACGCACGCCTGGAGCTTGGGCGGTTGCCCGACGGCCACCGCCCCTTGCAGTTCACTCATGCGGTAATTGAGGGCCAGGAAATAGTGGTCCGGGGCCGCGTCGCCATACCCCCACGCCTTGTTGATGAACAGGAACATCCGGCGCGCCAGGGCGTCGTCGTCCGTGGCGACCAGCCCCCCCTCGCCCGTCGTGATATGTTTGCCCTGCTGCAGGCTGAAGCAGCCGACCGCCCCCATCGTCCCGACCGGACGCCCGTCGTAGCGCGCCCCGAAGGCCTGGGCGCAGTCCTCGATGACCGGGATGTTTCGCGACTGCGCCAGCGCCAGGATGTCCTCCATCTCGCAGGGGTTGCCGAACAGATGCGTGACGATGATCGCCCTGGTGCGCCCGCTCAGGCGCGCCTCTACCGTCTCCGCCGTGACGTTGTAGGTCTCCGGGTCGACGTCCGCAAACACCGGGATGGCGCCCTGGTAAAGGACCGGCGTGATCGCCCCCATGTCGGTGATCGGCGTGGTGATGACCTCATCGCCCGGCTCTGGATCGACGGCCGCGACGGCCGTATGGACGGCGCTCGTGCCCGACGAACAGGCATACGCGTGCCGGACGCCAAGGGTCTCGGCAAACCCTTTTTCAAGGGCCTTGACGAAGGTCCCCTTCGTGCTGGTGAGCGTCCCGCTCTGGATCGCCTCGGCCAGCAACGAGATCTCTTCCTCGCCCAGTGTCCGCCCGGAGGCATCCTGATCCGACGGCAATGTGAGCGACTTCTCCTCAACGAGCAAAGGGTCGTTCATGTTCCATCCCCTCTCTTTCCTGGTTAAGTCTGTAAAGGGTCGTGCCGAGGTGAAATATCTCCTCAAAGTATCTCTTGCTCTGCAGGACCACGATCCCCAGACTGATGAGTTGGACGGACAGCATCAGGGCCACGCCGCCGATGATGAAGGTGTGGGGGAATCGCTGAAAGGCGGCGATCACGGCGAAGGAGGCCCGATCCAGAAACCAGTCGTATTGCGAAAGCGTCTGATACTGCTCAAAGAAATGGATAAACATCCAGATGTTCACGTAAAAGGCGAACAGGAGAAGCGCCAGGCCGGGGATGAGGAAAAACACCGACGGCCTGAAGAGATACCCCCAGAAAAGGACGAACAGGGTGTTCCAGGGCACCTTCATGCTCGATTTCCGCCCGACCCCCTCCGCCTTCCGCGCCCCCCAGTTCAGGTGCGCCGGGACCTTTTCGATCCGGGCGCGCAACAGCAGGGCCTTATAAATGATCTCCGGGTTGACCTCCATCCCCATGGACTTCAGGTTGAGCGACTGCAAAAATCGCCTGTCGTAGGCCCGCACCATGCCCGTCAGCGTGGAGAACTTGCCCGGCGCCACCCACGACAGGAACCGGTTGGCCCATCGGCTCAAAACCTCCCTCATCCAGGGGACGTTGGACAGCCTTCCCCCTTCCATGTAAGGGGACGCGATCACGACCTTGGCCCGGGTCTCCCTGATCTTGGCCAGAAGCGTGGCGATGTGATCCGGCGAGTAGCTCAGGTCCATGTCCAGCGTCACGATATAGTCGCCCCGGCAGTGCTTGAAGGCGTATCTCAACGCCTGGCCGAGCCCAAAATTGACGAAATGGTGAAAGACACGGACATTCTCCCGGGTCTTCGCAAACGCCTCCGCCAGCGCGCCGGTCCCGTCCCGGCTCCCGTCGTTGATGACGATGATCTCCCAGCGGTATTCGCCTTCGAGAAACGCCATGTATTGACAGAGGGCAGTCAGATTCCTCTCGACAACCGCAGCCTCGTTGTAGGCAGGCACGACGATCGAGACGAAGGGCCTCTCCCCCGATGCCCCCGCCTTCCTGTTCTCCTCGGGAAAGGAGTTCGGCCTGATCTCAGGCTCGGAAACCGGGCTAAGTCTGTTCATCGTCCGCTCCTCTGTCCAAACAGCCCTGCGATGGCCCCTGCGATGCGCCTTCCGCTGTCCCCCCGGCCAAACGGGTTCTCCATCCTCTTGACCTCGTCCATCCACCTGCCGTCCCGGTCCACCTCTTTTAGCATCGCCTCTAAGCGTTCGGGACAGCCGCCCACAAGCCTCGCCACACCCGTCTCTATCGCCTCCGGCCGCTCCGTGTTCTCCCGGAGCACCAGCAGCGGCTTCCCCAGCGTGGGGGCCTCCTCCTGCACCCCCCCCGAATCGGAGACGATCAGCCACGCAAACGACAGCAGCACGATGAAATCGCTGTAGTCCAGCGGCCGAATCAGGTGAATCCTGGGATGTCCGGACAGAATGGCGGTCGCCGGGCGCAGGACCTCGGGGTTGGGATGGACCGGAAAGAGGAGGGCCACGTCCTGATGCTGCTCCACAAACCTGCGGAGGACCGCCAGGTTCCCGGCCATCCTCTCGCCCAAGTTTTCGCGCCGGTGGGTGGTCAGCACGACCCGCTTCAACCCCTTCGTCGCCTCGATCAACCCCTTCATAAAAGGGGTGGCCGAGGACTCTTTCAGAATGGCCTTGAGCGAGTCGACCACCGGGTTGCCCGTGACAAAGACCCTCTCCGGCGCCACCCCCTCGGACAGCAGGGCGGCGCGATTGCGGGGCGTTGCGGCAAAATGATACGTGGCCAAGGAGGTGATCAGCCGCCGGTGCATCTCCTCCGGGTAGGGGCTCTGGATGTCCCCGGACCTCAGCCCGGCCTCGACGTGCCCCACGGGGATGCGCCGGTAGAACCCGGCCAGCGCCCCGGCCACGGCCGTGGTGGTGTCCCCCTGGACCAGGACGAGGTCCGGCCCCTCCTGGGCCAGGACCGGGTCCAGCGCGGCAAGCGCCCGCGAACAGACGCCGTTGAGCGACTGCCCCGGCGCCATGATCTTTAAGTCGTGATCCATTCGGATGCCGAACAGGCGCACGAAGGGATAGAGCAGGTCGGTGTGTTGACCCGTTGCGACGTTGACGGCCTGAAACATCCCGCTCCGGGCCTCCAGCTGCCGGATGATCGGCGCCATCTTGATGACCTCGGGGCGCGTGCCGAAGATCGTCAGAATCTTTTTCCGATCGCTTTTCACGGGCATCCTATTCTCCTAAAGTCAGAAGGGTTTTTTCGCAATGAGATCAGGTTTTTGAAAATTTACTCTTATACTTCAGTATGGGATACTCAAAATACCGATACACCAGACTCTCAAGGATGACCACCCCAGCTGCGGAGAGGCAAAACACGACCCATGGGTCAACAGAGATGAGCGTTTTTACGGCCACGATAACCAACACATGGAGCAGATAGATCCCATAACTCATTTTTCCAATATGGTTGAGCAATCGGTTTCCCAAAGCCGGGATGTTGGGCCTGATAGCACAACCTCCTATGAACGCAGTCATCAGAAGATACAGCGCCTGGGACGTCAACGCGGTTTCGTGGCAAAACTGCATCGTGAGCAGCATGATAACGGTCGTTAACCCTATGAGTCCGAGTATAAAAGGCCGAGACAGAAAAGACTTAAATACCCAAAACCCCTGTCTTGTATGGAGCGCAAAGGCCAGTAGAACGCCCATTAAAATGGGTTCCCGATAACTAAACACCATTTTCCAAACCAAATCCGGGTCATCTTCACTTATCCATCCCACATTGAAAACTAAGATTTTTGAAAATAGAGCGCCTGCCAATAAAAGAATCAGATGCCGTCGGTTAAACCATCGCATAAGTTGGCTGAAACCCAGATAGAACTGCTCTTCGACGGCAAGAGACCAGGAGAAAAAAAATGGACCTGTTGCTAAAACAGTTGTCAGATTACTGAAATAAAACAGATGGCTGATTAACCTTCGTTTAAACAACATTTGATTCTCCGGCGAAAACTGATCGAACACGAAAACCAGAATGACGTAAAGAAATAGAACCGTGTAGTACAGAGGGAAAAGCCGGAGGGAACGCCTGATATAAAAATGGATCAAATTTATCCGGCCGTTTTTTTCCTCCTCTCTAAGCAATAAGCTGCATATTAAAAATCCACTTATAGAAAAGAACAGGGCTACGCCATAACGCCCGTTCATCTGAAGAGTCCGAAGTATACTCCCATCTAAGGAGGGCACATGATGGAATAAAACGAGCAGGATAGAAATCCCCCGTAACCAATCGAGGTTGTGGAAAAAGGTCGATGTGAAAAAATCTCTGTACTGGGTCTCTATGCACAATGGGTTAAAAGACCCAGACAACCTCCATGTGCGGACGCGGAGCATCAGGGCTTTGGCGCCATCGACAACGCCTCGTTCGGGCCTGGCTAAGGCCTCGGTCCGGTCGTATGGCCCTGTCATCACACCCTCTTTTTCGACAGCCTGTTTGTCCGTGGAATGCCGGAAGGAGGGCGCCTCCACCTGGGCGGCCAATCGGTCAGCCCCCTGAACCCGCTCGCTGTCCTGTGATTCAAGCGTGATCTTCATAAACATCTCGCCCTTACGGTTTGGCAATGAGCCGTCTCAACACGGATTGCACGGGACGCTCCACGTAGCGGTAGGTCAGCGTGGAAGCGCCAATGACGGCGGCCACTGTTCCTGCTGCGAAGAGGGTCTCCCATACGACGGACGGACTGCCCGGTCCCAGGGCCATTCCCTGAAGCAGAACGGCGGACACCTTGCGGAGAAGTTCAAACACGAAAATCTGCATCAGGTAGACAGAATAGGAGATCTCGCCCAGAAACGTCATACATCGCGAACCGAGTAGCGTGGTCAGCCTTCCGGGACCCTGTAAAGCCGCGGAGAGTACGGTCACGCAAGCCGCGAGCACGACGCAGGTGTCCGGAAGACCGGCAAATATCACCGCTGCGACGGCAAGAGGGGACAGGACCAGCGCGGGAGTTGTCCACCGGTTGAGGCGCCGGGTTCTGCCCTTGTAGGCGGTATAGACCAGCATGCCCAGCGCGAACTCGAACAGGCAGCGGAACATGGCTGCGCCACCTGTGAGGTTGAGCCTCAGGTCTCCGTGCAGAGACTCCAGAATGTAGAGTCCGCCAAGACACAGGATGGAGAGGACGCCTCTGGACCGGACGGAGAAACGCCGCATGGCCAGGATAAGAAAGGGAAAGACTGCATACACCCACCACTCGGTGCTGATAGACCAGGATGGGAAATTCCAACTGTGCTGTCCTGAGATGCCCCACCCATTGAGAAGAAGCAACTGGGCCGCGAGAGACGACGGGCTGCGAGTGCCGGCGAAAGGCTGCTCCTGAGCTGCGATGTTCAAACCGGCTACGTAAAGCAGGGTCCATTTCACGACCTCGAGCAGGACAAACAGCAGCAGGACGAAGGCGTGCAGAGGGTATATCCGGGAAAGGCGCGCGTACATGAACCTGATGTATGTCTTGAACTCCACCTTGTGGTCGAATGAAGCGGTGTAGACGTGGCTGAGCACGAAGCCGCTCAGGACAAAGAAAAGGTCGCAGGCCAGGTAGCCCTCTTCCAGCCCCTGGAGGTACTCGCGGATGGAAGGCAAGCGAAAGTAGGCCGGGAGGTGGAAGAACACGACCCACAGCGCGGCGATCCCCCGGATAGGGGTCAGAAGCGGCAGGTAATCGGGTCTTTCAGGTCCGCGATCCCTCAATTCTGCGCCTCTTTCCGGGGCCTGGGGCCTGACGTGGGGGGCAAAGGTTGTGGTCTGTTGCACGGCAAGTGATCCCATTCGGGTCAACCCCTCCGATCCATCACCTTTAAACCCTGAGGGCGGGCCTCGGCCCCTCTTAGCGGCAGGGCGACCGCGGCCCCCGACCTCACGCTCTGGAAAATCCCATCCAGCGCCTCGTTGTTCTTCAGGCCGTCCCGGAAGTCCGGGATCTCCGCGAAAGCGCCCGCAATGGCCGCGTAGAAGGCGTCCAGAAAATCCCCCCCCCTCAACGGAGGGACCAGAAGGGCGCGCCACCTCGGCTCTCCGCGCGTCCACAGCCTCAGCCCTCCCCGATCCAGGACGAGAGACCCCTCCGACCCCGAGACCTCCAGTGATGCGCAATCCTTGTGCCCCGTGGCCCAGCGGGACGTCAGCAGGTGGGCCACCGGCCCCTCCTTGAAAGAGAGGCTGAAGCCGCACGCGTCCTCGCAGACCGGGGGGCCGGGCCGGAACTGCCTTGTCCAGGCCTGGACCTGGTCGATCTCTCCAAACCAGAGACGGCACAGGTCGATCAGATGGGAGCCGAGGTCCAGGACGATGCCCCCCCCGGGCCCGAACCTCCAGGCCGTGGCGTCGCCGCGCGCCTGCGCCGGCGCCCCCGTCTCGGTGAACCATCCGCCCTGGAACAGCGCCCCCCAGACGTGGTAGACGCGGCCCAGGGCCCCGGAGCGGATCAGCTCGGACGCAAAGGCGACGTCCGGGCGAAACCGGTAGGAGAAGTTGACCATGTGCGCGGTCCCGGCCTCTCGCGCGGCCTCCCATAAGGCGAGGGCCTCTTCAAGGCTGCTCCCCAGCGGCTTTTCGCAGAGCACGTGTCTCCCCGCCTCCAGGGCGGCCAGGGCAACCTCGCAGTGGGCCTGGGCCGGCGTGCACACAAAGACCGCCTCCACCCCATCCTCCTGCGTCAACTCCGACAGCGAGGAGCAGGCCCGCGCCCCGAAGGAATCGGCGACCTGGCGCGCAGCGGCGCGATTCAGGTCATAGACCGCCCTCAGTCGGAATGTCCGCCGCCCCCTGAGCCTCGGAAGGTAGGCCCAGCGGACCACGTTCCCGACGCCGACCAGCCCGACCCCCACCGGCCTCACATCCGGCGGGGCAGCGGCCGGCGCCCCCCGGAGACGTTCCAGCCGGCGAAAGATGCGCCGCAGAAGCGTCCGCTCTTCGATCTTCAGCGTTGGATGGTTCATGACCTGATCTTTGCCCTCCCGGAAGGACCTTCAATGAGACAGTCCAGGACTCTGTTCAGTCTGTCAAAACCCAGGTTTCTGAACTCCCCGACATCTTCGGGCCGAACCAGGCGCAGCTTCCGAATCATGACGAGGTATGCCCCGGCGTAACCGATGCCCAGCCCCAACAGCGTAGCCACGTTCAGTTGCGGAAACAGGGGAGAGAGAAGCGCCCCCAGAAGGACCAGCGGTCCTGTGATCTTCACGAAGAACCCGAAGGGGAAATAGATCCCCCCCACGATCCTGGACACCGCATACAGAATGCAGGGCGCGGATAGGGCGTGAGCCCCCAGAACCGCTGCGACCGCCCCGTACATCCCATACCGGGGGATCAGCAAATAGTCCAGCGACAGACCGACGACGATCTGCAGGACGGTTAAAGGAAACATGTTGAGAATCTTTTCTTGGGTGATGATCGCCATCGACAGGGGCATGTAGATCAACGGCACCGTATGGAGGATGAAAAACAGGGCGGCGATGGGTCCCGCGGCCTGCATCTTCGGGCCGTAAAGCAACGTCATGATCTGCGGCGCCCAGAAGGCCCCGAAGACGGAAATCGGGACCACCGTCAGGATCAGCGCCCTGTAAAAAGAGGGGATGAGCCTCCCCAGGCAGCCCTTATCCCTGGCGTAGGCCTCGGCGAACCCGGACACGAAGAGGTTCTGCACGGCGAGCGGTATAAACGTGACGATCATGAACGGCAGCGAACACCCCAGGTCGTACATGCCGACGACGGCGGGCGTGGCGAAGACCCCCAGAAAAAAGACCTCCGAATACCTTCTCACCAGCATATTGGCCACGGAGTCCAGCGCGCTGGACAGGGAGATCTTCATCGTCCGGCGTCTCCCTATGCCGGGGGCGGAGGTGGGATGCCATTTCAGGCGTCGAACGGACCCGGCGAGAAGAATCCCCCCCACGACGGAGACGACCGCGAACGGCACGATCTGCGCCAGGAGCGCCACGTGGACCTCCGGTACGGCGGGCAGAAGCGCAGCCGCGATCCCGAACCACAGGATCCCCCGGCAGACGGACATGATCGACACGACACGGACCTGAAACAGGGACGTGAAGGCGTCATTGATGAAATTCCTGCTCAGCTCCACCCCCACCAGCAGGGCCACCAGCGGCAGATAATGTTGAAAGTCCACGTGGAACCACCTGTCGAACCAGGGCCTTGCCGCCCACAGGGCGAGGCCGGAGACCGTCGCCATGCCTGCCTGTAAAGCCCCTGTCTTCCACAACAAATGGCGCAGGCCGGTCCGATTTTGCGCGATCAGCAACTCCGGAATAAACCGGATCAGCGCCGTGTTAAACCCCAGGCCGCACACCACGATCAGATATTCTCCGATATTCCTGCAGAGGCTGAACAGGCCATATCTATCGGCGCCCAGGCTTCTTACCGTAATGACGGAGATCCCGAAATACGCCAGGAAGAGAACGAGTTTGCTGGCGACCGTCCACGGGACGCCGCCCACGACCCTGCGCGAAAAGAAGGCCCCTTCAGGGATTTCGGCCTCCTTCTCAGGAGGATCTATACACAAGGGCAGTGCCGACACGGACAACCCCTCTTTCATAGAGAGATTTCCCCATATCTCTCGCGTTCGCGAGTCAGCAGCGTCGTGATCCGAAAACCGCCGACAACAAGGAAAATACATTATTTAATGCCTAAATATATAATTTTGGCTAAAATTGTCAAGAAGATAAATTGAATATTTTAGAATTTTAACTAATTTTATGTATAAAATGACTTTCTATCGAATTGGGGACAAAAAAGGCCCGGCGGATGGGATATTCCGCCGGGCCTTGTGTGATCCTGCTCCCCCTCTCTCCCCTCGGGGGAGAGGGGGTTGGGGGGAGAGGGGTCTATTTGGCAAACAACATCTTCCTGACCTGGGCAGACGCCCCTGCCTCTATGCGATAGATATACAGTCCGGTGGCCACCTGCCGCCCGGAGGCGTCCCGGCCGTCCCACTGCACGCTGTGGACGCCCGGCCCCTTCGCGGCGTCCACCAGGACGCGCACCCGCTGGCCCAGGATGTTGTAGACCACCAGCCGCACCTCGGACGCCTCGGCCAGCCTGTAGCGGATGGTCGTGGACGGGTTGAACGGGTTGGGGGTGTTCTGGTCCAGCCCGAAGGTCAGACCTAACTCCTGTTCGCCCCCCCTCTCCCTTTGGGGGAGGGGGATGGGGGGAGGGGTCGCCACGGCCGGCTTGGCCGCGCCGCCCGTCGCCCCCAGCCCCATCAACACCGCGAAATGCTCCGCGTGCGGCGCTTGCGACTCCCAGACCGTGAATTCGTTGGTGATCACAAACGTGCGGATGTCTCCGTACCGCCGCATCAGGGGATGCTGGAGGAAGCTCGGGTAGAAGGCGGCCTTGCCGGGATTGTAATAAGACACCGCCGAGAGGTCATTGACAGGGCCATACACCGGGATTCCCGGGATGGGACCCTTGCCCTCCTTGATGAAGCTCAGGGCGTCTAAGTGCAGCGGCTCCTCCACGCGGCGGGAACCGAGGCCCGTGAAATAGACCAGGCCGTCCGGGTTCCCCCCCAGCGCGTAGTCGGCGGCCAGGCTGAGCGCATCCAGATAGTCCTGGGCAACGGCCGGGGACAGGCCCCCCATCTGCAGGCGGGCGTAGACCGTGTCCATGAACTTGCCCATGGTAACCCCGTTCCCCCAGTCCGGGCCGGTCGACCGCGGGTTGCGGTGCGCGTGTGAGGAGTTCAAAACGCTGTTCACGGCCTCATTGGCGTAGTTGGTCAGCCACTGCTGGGACGTGGACAGAATCCCCGCATCCGCGCCGGCCCGGCCCAGGTAGCCCAGGATGAAGTCCGGCATGGCGCGATCGTTGTTGAAGAAGTCCCCCATCCAGTACTGGGTGGTGGCGAAGTTGCTGAACGCGCCGTACGGGCCCATCGCGGCCCACGCCGCCTCAAACGCGGCCTTGTAAGTCGCGTCCCCGGTCAGCCGGAACAGCTCACCCGAGGCATAGAGCCGGTTGGAGTTGCTCGCGCCGTTGGCCGCCGCGTAGGTGTAGGCGTTGACCGCCCGCGTCCGCAGGGCGCTGGAACGGGCCGCGTCGTAAGGGGCGACCAGCCGCGCCGCCTGGGCGAACAGGCCCGCCACGCGGGCCGTGTGGTTGGCGTCGCGGGAAAACGTCCAGTAGGGCAGCGGGTCCTGATGGGTGTGGTAATACCCCCACGGGTGCCGGTAGGAGTCGACCCCGGAGCGCACGCCGCCGTCCCCCTCCTGAAGCTGCTCCCAGCCCGAAACCCCCCAGAGCGCCTCATCCAGCAGGTCGGGGATGCCGTTGCCGCTCTGGGGGATGTTGAGCTGCCCGTCCGTGAAAGCGCCGGGGGTGAGCTCAAAGGCCCGCATGAGCATCTGCGCGACCACGCTGTGCATCGGCCGCTGGTCGAAGTCCCCCGCGTCGTGATAGCCGCCCACGAGGGGGCGTTCGCCCGTCTTGGGCGTGGTCTCCGGGAAAGGCGCATCTGCCCCGGGATTCGTGTTTTCCGCGGTGTAGACCGTCGGGTGGTCCGCCGGCCTGGACCAGGTCCCCTCCGTATAGGCCGGCTGCAGGTCCCCGCCCCAGCGGTTGTAGAAGAGGCCGCGCGTGATCGTGGAGAAGGCCTTGGACACCGCGGCATTGCTCACGTCCGTGGCCCAGGACACCCCCACGCCGGGGATGCGCACGCGGTAGCGCGCCCCCTCCGCCGGGGGAACCGAGGAGAGGTCCACCTGTCGGACTTCCGTGCCCGCGTCGCTGTCGCTCGTGGAGCGCAGCGTGATCGCCAGGCCGCTGACCGTCGCTGTGCGCGGCAGGTTGGCGTCCGCAGGCTCGGAGAGCGCCTCCGCCGTGGCCGGGAAGTTCGCCAGGGACAGGGCCCCGCCGTCCCCCATCCACCCTGAGACGTAGGCCCAGCGCCTCGTGGCCTTCGGGTTGTACCCGACCTGGTTGAGCTGCACGACCGGCGTCTCTAAGTAGCGGTCGCTGAAAGGCAGGGTGAAGTCGAGGCCGAGCGGTCCCGTGATGCGCAGGACCTCCCGGCTGCCGACCGCCCCGTTCAGGACGAGATAGATGCGGTGGTCCACGTCCACCACGTTCTCGTCGTAGGGCAACCCATACCCGATCTGGTAGTTCGGCTGGCCGACGGGGATGGAGTGCCGGTGGACCCGCGAGACCGGGATCGACGTGCCGTCCCGGCGCGTCACCGTCCAGGGGCCCGACTGCCAGGTGGGACCCTGGTTTCCGGTGAGGCTGGTTCCATCATACAGGGTGGCCTTGTTTTCCAGCACGATCATCAGGACGTTCGGCGCGTAGCCGTGCGCCTCGCGGAGGGGCGTGTCCAGTGCGGCCCGAGGACCGCCCTTCGTGCGGGCGTGCGCGTTGCTCGACACGGTCCCCGAAGGGGTGTCCGCCTCCACGCGCAGGAACACATCCGCCGCCGCCGCCAGCTTGGTGAACTGATAGCTAATGGCATTCCCCGGAAGCGTCGCCACCAGAGTCTGGTCGGGTAGCGCCCCCCCGGCGACCGCCGCCGGCTCCGCCGCCAGATACACGCGCACCCCTGTGGCGTTGGACACCTGCCCCCAGGCAATGCTCACGGTGCTGGACGTCACGGCGGTCACCGAGACCCCGCCCGTCGGCGCGGGCGGTGGGGGTGAGGTGGTCGTCCCGTCGCCCGTCAGACCCACACCCGCCGGACTGCCTGTGGCGTTGTGGGCGATGGACAGTGAGGCCGTCTTGGTCCCCGCCGAGGTCGGCGCAAACGTCACCGTGATCGTCTGACTCCCCCCTGCCGCCACCGTCGCCGTCGTCGGAGAGGCCACAAACTGCGAGGCGTCCGTCCCCGATACCGTGATGCCCGTGACGTTCAGCGTCGCATCCCCCGTGTTGGACACCGTGACAGTCTGCGTCCCGGACGACCCCACGTTGAGGCTGCCAAACGACAGCGAAGAGGCCGAGACCGAAGCCACCGGCGCAGGGGCAGGGGCCGGGGCCGGTGTGGAAGAGAGGCTCACGGCCTGGATGTCGTCGATGTAGACCTTATGCCCCGAGGTCGGCTGGGCCACTCCAAAA
>Ga0156186_1266_pt1 | contig 21234 bp, 20 predicted proteins | sample RifCSPlowO2_12_FD_107839 | JGI IMG/M metagenome (GOLD analysis project Ga0156186, IMG submission 107839) | Candidatus Handelsmanbacteria bacterium RIFCSPLOWO2_12_FULL_64_10
GGCTTTCACCTTAAACCTGCACCTCCCGATAATGGAGCGCCTTCCAGTCCCTGTTCCCCAGCCCCCTCGCGTGCGCCCGGCGCAGGTAATCCGGCCCCTCGTCGTCCCGCCCCAGGAGCGTGTAGCCGAAGGCGTCCACCGCCACCATGTCGACCCCGCAGACGACCGTGTCCGCGGGGGCCACGTCCCCCAGGCTCCCCCCCGTGGGGCCGTTCCGCATCAGGACCCGCGTCGCGTCCAAGAACACGAGCGTCGGCCTGATCAGGTGGGCGAAGTCCGCGATGACCCCGTGGATGTCCTGGTGGAACTGGTTGCGCCGGCCCCCCAGCAGACCGTACCAGTTCTTCATTGTCATGGACGCCCCGCAGAGATTGTGGTCCTTGCACGGGGCCACGCCGATGACCTTCGTCGCCTCCTTCAGGGGCGCGTAGAGCATCGGCCACGTCCCGATGGCCTCTCCCCCCACGAACACCTCCTCGAACGCCCCCGCGCGCGGGTACACGAGCGTTGCCCCGGCCTCCGCCGCCGCCCGTTCGACCCCGGACTTTCGGAAGCACCCCTCCGGCTGGTTGATCGGATTGTCCGTCACGAGCGCCTTCCGCGCCCCGGCCTCCAGACAGAGGCGGACGACGGCGGCTAAAGTCTCAGGGTTCGTCGTCGCCCCCAGGGACGGCGCGCGGTCGAACGCGACGTTGGGCTTGATCAGGACCACGTCCCCCTTCCGGACGAACCTCTCCATCCCCCCCATCGCCCCCACGGCCGCCCGCGCCAGCCCCTCGGGAGACTTCCCCCGCGCGATGGCCATCCGCGCCTCCGACGGCCCCAGCACCACGTCATACCGCTTGAGCCGCCGGACGGCCCCATCCAGTCCCCCCGGCCTCCGGCCGTGAAGATACAGCGCCCCGGCCGTCACGCCCGCCACGGCCAGCCCCGTCGCCCCGGCCCGCCTCAGAAACTCCCGCCTGTCGATACGTCTTTCATCCATATCTATAAACTATCCATCAGCGCCCTCGCCCTCGCCCTCGCCGCCTCCCGCCCCTTCGCGCCGGTCACCCCCCCGAACACCTCCCCCTTCCGGAACACCGCCTCGTAGAGCCCGCTGACCTCCCCCTCGGCCATTACCCCCCCGGGGGCCTCCCCCTGCGACAGGACCTTCCCGTACCTCTGAAGGTAGGCGATGTAGCGCCCGCAGATCTCCTCCGCCTCCCGCTCCGACCGGCGTCGCGTCAGAAACGCCGTGACCTCGCCCCCTTCCCCGGCGTACCGGGCTGTGTACACGTCCGTCAGAAAATCCAGGCTGAGCGCGTCCCGCTTCAGGTACTGCGCCGAATTCGGCGTCAGGCCCGTCGCAGGGAATGCGGTCAGCCCCCACAGCGAACCCTCACGGTCCTCCATTCGCCGCGCGACCGCCCCCGCCACGGCGGTTGCGACCCTCTCCATCTCCCCTCCCTCCTCCGACGGGAGGACCTGCGCGTAGTATCGTCCCTTATAAAAAAAGACGCTCGACCGCGAACGATACCCTTCGCGACCGAGCGCCACAGATGTCCCCGGCGACCGCTCCACGGAGAAGACCCCGAAGGCGTTGGCCGGCTCCCCCATGTCGTACACAAACACCTCGACGAGACGGCCCGGCTGACGCGCGTCGACGAGCGTCACCGCCTCCAGGCCCACGACGTCGTAGGCTATATACTGCTCCGCCCGCCCGTCGATCTTGACGTAGAGGCTGTCCGCCCGGAACCGCTCGACCTCCCCCGCGGGCGCCCACCCTTCGACCGGCGAGGGCAGGGGAAGGACCCACCTGCCCCGGCCCGCTCCCCCTGCGGGATCAAACGCAAACAGCCCCGGATCGGAGCGCTGCCCTGCGACGTAGACCGCCCCGGCGATGGCCGGGAGCAGCAGCAACAGGATCCCTCCGATGACACGCTCCGTCCGGGAGACCGCCCGACGCGGCCTCTTCCGCCGCCTGAACAGACGCATACGCCGCCCCTCCTCACCGCCCCAAATATAGCCCCCTCACGCCGGAGATGCAACTGTAAATGCTCTACCCCTTCCCGAACGCCTCCGCGAACAGGAAGAAGTCCTCGAACCCCACCCCGCCGTTCTGGTCCAGGTCGAACCGGGCCTCGTATCCGCCCCCCCCCTCCTTCGTCCCGAACGCCCCCGCGAACAGGAAGAAGTCCTCGAAGTTCACGGCCCCATCCCCGTTGAAGTCCGCCGAGGCGCCGGCCGCCCGCGACACGAGCGTGATCTCGAAGACGCCGTTGCCCAGCGTCCCGGCGTAGAGCGTGGGCGCTGCCAGCGCGAGGGCGCTGACGTTCAGGTTCCCCAGCCCGATGTTGACCGCCGCCCAGGTCGCTCCCCCGTCCGCGCTCTTGAAGGCGCCCGCCTCCGTCGCAACATAGACCGTCGTCGGGCTGGCGCGATTCACGGCCACGGCCAGGGCGACGGTCCCATTCAGGCCGGCGTTGATCGCCTTCCACGCCCCCCCACCGTCCGTGCTCTTGAAGACCCCGCCCCCCACCGTCCCGGCGTAGACCGTCGCCGGTGTCTCGGGGTCCACCGTCAGGGTCGCCACGTTGGGCGTCGTCAGCCCGCTGTTCATCGGGCTCCAGGAACCCCCGCCCGTGGTCGTCTTGAAGACCCCGCCCGTCGTCCCGGCGTAGAGCGACTGCGGCTGCTTAGGGTCGATCGCCACCATCCGGACGCCGACGTTGTCCGGGATGCCGGCGTTGACGGGCTGCCAGTTGGACCCGCCGTCCGTGCTCTTGATGACCCCCGCCAGGTCGCTCGCGGCATACATCGTCGTCGGCCCGGAGGGGTCCATCACCACGGAGAACACGCCCAGGTCCACCAGCCCCGGATGGTAGGCCCAGAGGGCGCCGCTGTCCGTGCTCCTGAAGATCCCCCGGTTCGTTCCGGCGTAAATGAGCGAGGGACTCTGGGGGTGGAAGGCGATGGAGAAGACCGATGCGTTGGTCAGGTTCAGGCCCCACGTCTTTCCGGCGTCCGAACTCTTGTAGAGCCCCTGCGCCGTGCCCGCGTAGAACACCCCGGCCTGCGCCGGGTCCAGCGCCACGTCGAACACGACCACCGACGAAATCCCTGTGTTGGAGACCGCCCACGAGTTCCCGCCGTCCGCGCTCTTCATCACCCCCCCCCTGGCCCGACCTGCGTAGAGCGTGGCCGGGGATCGAGGGTCGAGCGCCATCGCAAAGACCCTGGCATCCGTCTGGCCGGCGTTGATCGCCCTCCAGCTAACGCCGCCATCCGTGCTCTTGTAGACCCCCGCCCCGCTCGTGCCCGCGTAGAGCGTCGTGGGCGACTGAGGGTCCAGCGTGACGATGAAGATCGCGTTGTTCGCCGGCAGCCCGGAGTTGGCCGCCCGCCACGTCAACCCCCCGTCCGCGCTCCTGTAGACCCCCGCCTCCGTCGCCGCGTAAACCGTGAGGTTCGCCTGGGGGTCCACCGCCACGGCAAACGTGGCCCGGTTCGTCGGCAGCCCGGAGTTGATCCCCCCCCACGTCGAACCCCCGTTCGTGCTCTTGTAGACGCCCCCGCTCGTCCCGGCGTAGACCGTCGAGGACGCCCTGGGATCGACCGTCAGGCCGAAAAACGCCAGCCCGGTCAGGGCCGGGCCGGCCGCCGTCCAGCTCGCCCCCTCATTCGTGCTCTTGTAGACGCCCCCGCTCGTCCCGGCGTAGAGCGTGAGCGGCGTCTGCGGGTCCATCGTCATGCACTGAATCACCCGGTCCGTCAACCCGGCGCTGGCCGCCGCCCAGGTCGCCCCCCCATCCGTGGACTTGAAGGCCCCGCGATCCGTGCCCGCGTAGAGCGTGGAGGGCGCTGCGGGGTCCAGGAGGAGCGAGACAACCGACAGCCCCGTCAGCCCGGCGTTGACCGCCTTCCAGGTGGCGCCCCCGTCCACGCTCTTGTAGACCCCCCCGGCGTCCGTCCCGGCGTAGACCGTGGCCGGGGCCTGCGGATCGACGGTCAGGGCGTACACGCTCCCCCCCTCCGGCCCCAGGCCGGTCCAGACGTTCTGCCCGGCCCACACCTCCCCTGTCATAGCGACGGTCCACGCCAACACGAGACAGAGAAGCCCTACGATATGTTTCATGATTCTCCTTACGTGCCGTCCCCTCCGTGTGATTCATGGACCGGGTACCGTGATCCGGGTACCGTGGACCGTAAAAACCAAACTCCAAATTAGTGGGGAGGAGGGGACGGATCACGGATCACGGATCACGGATCACGTTCTTCAGGTCGCATTCAGCGCCCGCGCGAAGTCCACGTCCGCCTGCGTGATCGCCCCTGCGCTGTGCGTCGTCACGGAGACCCTCAGGGTCTTTGTGCGGCTGTCCACGGCCAGGTCCGAGTGATGGTTGTTCCGGTCCATGGTGTCCAGCACCCCCCGCAGGAACGGCATGAGCTGCGCGAACCTCTCGAACTTCCACTCCCGGACGAGCGTGTTCCCCTCCCGCCGCCACCCATTGAGCGTCCGCAGCGCCGCCTCGATCTGCGCCTCGCCCAGCACGGTCTTGTTCTCTATGGCCACGGCGTCCTCCTTTCGTATCACCCTATATGAAGGCTGCTTGTCCCCACAAATATAACCCATCTGCCGGACGCCTGCAACGGATATAACCGCTCCATCGGAAGCCCGCAATTTCCGCCTTGACTTTTCGTGGGTGGGGGCATAGTTTATGCAGACCTCACCCTCCCCCAACCCCACCCCCTCTCCCCGCCTTCCGACAGCTTTCGCTGTCGGTCTCTCCCACTGGGAGAGGGAGGGGGGATAAGGGTTTTTCCGCCAGGTCTGGGGGAGGGTGAGGTCTTTCTCCTCAAACCCCGGAGAATCTCCATGCCTGAAGACATCTACTGGTCCGCGCCGCAGGCCGACGGCGACGCCCGCCGTCGCCTGTTCCTGGAGTTCGCCGCGCAGGGGGCGCGGGGCGGGCACACCGGCTTCTTCTCCCAGATCGCCCGCCTCGACCTCGGCCTCCCCATCGACGAGTCCAGGGTCCGCGAGGCCATCGCCCACGTGGACGCCCGGCGCGACTGCGGCGACTTCGCCGTGGCCGGCCTCCTTCGCATCGCCTACCAGTACGCGGACAGTCCCCTCCTGAGCCGCGATCTCCTGTCCGAGATCAAACGCTGCCTGCTCAACTTCAAGTACTGGATCGATGAGCCGGGCAAGGAGATGATGTGCTTCTGGTCCGAGAACCACCAGATCATGTTCCACGCCGATGAATACCTGGCCGGCCAGCTCCTCCCGGATGAGGTCTTCCCCAACGACGGCAGGACCGGCCGCCAGCACGCCGAGCACGGCCGGCGCAAACTCCTCCGCTGGGCCGACCTCCGCGTCCGGGCCGGCTTCTCCGAGTGGGACTCCAACTGCTACTACGACGAGGACCTGACCCCCCTGCTCAACCTCTGCGACTTCGCGGAGGACGCCGAGGTGGCGCAGCGGGCGACCATGCTCATCGACCTGATGCTGTTCGACATCGCCTGCGACTCCTTCCGAGGCGTCCACGCCTGCTCGCACGGCCGGACCTACCCCCGCCTGATCACCGGCGGCCGGGGGGAGGCCTCCATCGGCCTTCAGAAGATCGCCTGGGGGATGGGGCTGTTCAACAACCCGAGCAACATGACCGCCGTCTCTCTCGCCACCAGCCGGAGATACCGCATCCCCCCGGCCATTCAGGCCGCGGCGCAGGACCTCCCCGCCGAACTCCTCAACCGCGAGCGTCACAGCCTGGTCTCCGACGACCCGGAGCGCTACGGCCTGGACCCCGACGACCTCGACGACCACATGCTCATGTTCGGGGCGGCCAAGTTCGCCCACCGGAAATCCATCGAGATGACCCTCCGGATGGCCGACGCCTACCGCTCCCACCGCTTCAGCGTCGTCATCCTCCCCTACGCGCGGGCCCTCTACGAGACCTACAACTACCTGGACGAGCGCGGCATCCCGCACGACGGCGACCTCGACCGGTTCAACCTCTCCGAGGTCAACAAGATGACCTACCGAACCCCCGACTACATGCTCGCCTGCGCCCAGGACTACCGGAAGGGGAAGACCGGCTTTCAGCAGCACATCTGGCAGGCCACCCTCGGCCTCGACGCCGTGGTCTTCACGCTCCACCGGAGCGACGAGAACGAGACGAACTACAAGCACTGGGTGGGCCGCTTTCCGAGGGCCGTCCAGCACAAAAACCTGCTCATCGCCCTCTACAACGTCCCGGAGAGGCCCGTCCCCGGCCCCAGGACCGTCTCTCCCCCCGACGCCGGAGGGAACGCCATCCCCTCCCCGGCCCCCTCCGAGGAGCTCCTCCTCCCCTACACCTGCGCCTACTTCCCCCGGTCCGCCTTCGACGAGACCCTCGAACGGGACGGCTGGATCCTCGCCCGCAAAGGAGACGGCTACCTCGCCCTCCGGTCGCAGCGCCCCCATCGCTGGATGGCCGAGGCCGTCTTCCAGCAGGAGGGCCTCCGCGTGGACGGCCGGCGCAACGCCTACATCTGCCATCTCGGCCGGCGCGAGACCGACGGGGCCTTCGAGCGGTTCGCGGAGCGGATCGCCCGCAGCCGGGTGGAGTTCGGCGACCTGACCGTCCGCTACGACGCCCCCGGCCTGGGCGAGGCCCGCGTCGCCTGGGACGGCCCCTTCACCATCAACGGCGCGCCTGTCCCCCTGCGCGACTACGCGCGCTTCGACAACCCTTACTGCCGCGCCGAGTTCGGGACGCGGCGCTTCGAGATCGCCTGCGCCGGGCGCCGCCTGACGCTCGACTTCGACAACCTGGAGCGCGTGTCCGCGTGACCGCGATTCCTGTGTTGACAAACCCGACAGCGAAAAGCTATATATTACCGCTGAAAACGCAGACCCCTCCCCCTAACCCCCTCCCCCAAAGGGAGAGGGGGAACAGCCTTGTCAAAACGACAAGGGGCGCGACGCCGGAAACCCTCACCGCAGGCGTCCAGCAGAAGCAACCCACATGCCGGGGGCACAAATTTTGGTGCGACCACTGAACGTCAAGGTTGCGTCGCGCCCAGCCCCTCCGGCGATTGAGGAGCGTGCTTCTTTTGTCCAACTTTTCTTGCACGAGCAAGAAAAGTTGGAAACAGTCTGGGCGGAAGGGGGTTGCCATCCACCACCCGGAGGTCTTCTCCATGACCATCGTCGACACCCACGTCCACGTCGGCCTCAAGAAATATGAGCCCGTGGAGGCCCTGCTCGACCAGATGAACCGCAACCGCATCGACAAGGCCGTCCTCGTCCAGTACATGGGCAACCCGGACAACACCTACATGGCCGAGTGCATGCGCGCCAACCCGGGGCGGTTCGCCGGCGTCGCCATTGTCGACTCAACGCAGCCCGACGCCCCGGAGCGCCTCGCCTACTGGGTGAGGGAGCACGGGATGGCAGGGGTGCGGCTGAGCGTGGGGCTGCTGGAACAGGAGAGGCCGATCTGGCTCAAGGCCGCGGAGCTGGGGATCGTCGTCAGCGCGGCAGGGTCCCTCGCCTCGCTCGCCTCCGACGCCTTCGCGAAGTTCGTGAAGGACACCCCCGATCTCCGCTTCCGGGTCGAGCACCTCGGCCACCCCGACGTGACCGAGAAGCCCCCCTACCCGACCTACAGCAGGGTCCTGAAATTCGCCGACCACCCCGGCGCGACCATCAAGCTGTCCGGGATGTACGGCTACAGCAAGGTCCCTTATCCTTATGAGGACACCTACCCCTTCGTCCGGGCAGCCCTCAAGGCCTTCGGGCCGGAGCGCATGGCCTGGGCCACGGACTTCCCTCCCGTGTCCGCTAAGGAGGGGTATCGCAACGCCCTCGACCTCTGGATGACCTTTCCCGGCTTCTCGTCCGAGGAGCGGGAGTGGATCATGGGGAAGACAGCGCTGAAGGTCTGGAATCTTTAGGTAAATGGCATGAAAATAAAGCTGTGTTGCGCCATCCTCCTGCTCCTCACCCTGGCCGGCTGCGGCTCAGACGCCCCTGTCGCCCCATCCTCTCCCGTCCTCTCCCCGCTCCAGGAGGTGAAGTTCAGCTACATCAAGGAGTCGGACCTCGGCGCCTATCTCCGGGCCATCGCCCGTACCCGGCCCGATTTCCAGCTGATCATCGACGAGCAGACCGTCCTCTTCGAGGACTGGGCGAGCGGCCGCACCAACGCCTACTGGACGCGGATCTACGCGAACAACCTTATCCTCCGCATCCGGGCCTATGCCCGCAGCGCCGCTGCCATCCGGCTGGCCAACCCCGAACTCATCCGGCTCAACGGCCAGCTCCTGAAGGCGATGGACACGCTGGCGGGAGCCATTCAGGACTTCAGCGTCGCCGTCGACCCCCCCGACGACACCATCATCGACCAGGCCAATGAGAAGATCGGCCAGTTCAACGTCGCCATAGACCGCTACTCCCAGCAGTTGAGCGACCTCGCCGGACAGCCGATCTCTCTTTTCTGAATCGCGAAAGTACGAAAGAAACGAAAAACGCGAAATCCTCCCGCCCAACTCCCCAGAATGGGGTGGAGGGGTGGTTTCGCGTCTTTCGCTCTTTTCGCGTCTTTCGCGATTCGACTTCTATTTCGCGCCCTTCGCGTTCAGGAGACGCTTCCAGAAGGGCCGGCGGGTCTCCCCGCAGAAGGCCCGGATGCGCCCCGGCAGGTCCTCCGGGAGCGGAGGGAGCGCCGGAAACTGCGCTTGCGCCCCCTGCGCCCCCTGCGCCCGCGCAGCCACGTCGCACAGGACCATCATCTGAAACCCGGCCCTCAGGCCCCCGGTCAGGGCGAGCCGGTCATTGTGCCTGCGGATGCAGCGGTTGGCCTGTTCAAGCAGGTCCAGATACCGGACGATGAGCGCCCCGACGCGCCCGTTATACTGCGCCACCAGCGACCGGAGACGTTCGGCCTGCCGGACGACCCGTCGCAGGTCGGGCCTCGGCGCGGGGGCCGGTTCGGCAAAGCAGAAAGGCCACGCCTCTATGCCCAGACGGTCCACGGCCGTCTGCCGATCCGGGAAGCAGGCCATGAGAGGGGCGGACGCCCGTCGGATCTCCTCCTGGGCCTTCTGCAAGGCCCGATCCTCCCGCGCGAGCAGGTCCTGGGCGGTCTGCAAAAGGGCCTCCGCCTCCTTGCGGTCCTGTAAGGGCTGAGGGAGGACCTTGTTGTCTTTGAGGAGTCTGTTTGCGATACGGTGTTCCGGATCGTCCGTGAAATAGTCGTCCAGGTCGAGGGGACGCCCCTTGCCCGGCAGATTGTCGAACTCCCCGCGGGCTGCCGCGTCGCGGAGGATGTCATCCACGCCCCGGAGCTCGGGCCGGCCGTCAGGGCGGCGGAATTTGGGGTTCTTTTCGTTCATCGTTCATCGTTCATCGTTCAGCCTTTTAAAATACACGACCCTCCGCCACACATCCTGAAACCCCAGCCGATGGTACAGCCGCACCGCGGCCTTGTGCGAGGCGTTCGTGTTCAGGACCGCCTCCCGGTAGCCCATCTCCCTCAGGTGGTGCAGCGCCCGGACGTTCAGCGCCTCCCCCAGCCCTTTGCCCCGGTGCTCCGGCACGACCGCCACCCAGTGGATCAGCCCCACCTCCCGCCCCTCGTGCGTCCACGTCCACGCTGTCGTCGTCCCCACCGGCTCCTCTCCGCAGACGGCGAAGAAGACCCGCTCCGGGCGGAAATGGGGCGACTCCAGGTACTCCTTCCGAAAGTCCTCTGAGGTCCACGCCCTCCCGCTCCCCGTCTCCCCGGCGAACGCCGCGTTCTTGACCCGCACGAACGCCCCGGCGTCCCCATCCCGGTAGGCCCGGATCGCGTACCCCTCCGGCAGCCTCACCGGAGGCAGGTCCCTTAGGTCCCGCCACATCCGGATGCCCGCGCCCAAATCGGACGCCCAGCCCAGCCCCTCCAGAAAGGCCGTGCCCGCCCGATTCCGGCTGTCCATCGCCTGCGTCCGAACCTCCCGGAACCCGCGCCGCCGGACCAGGCCCACGGCGTGCCCCTCTAAGGCCCGTCCAATCCCTCTCCGCCGCTGCTCCGGACAGACCCCCAGCAGCCGCAGAGACGCCGTCTCCCCCTCCTCCGGCAACCCCACTGAGCACACCCCCACCGGCGCGCCCGCCTCAAACGCCAGCGCCAGCGCCTCTGGATCGACCGCCTGCGCCGCCCGCATCCGGGCCAGCCCCCTTTCATCCGGCGTCTCCAGCCCCTCGGCGCCCGCGCAGCATCGTTCGACCAGCGCCCTCAGGTCCGCGTCTGAAACCGCGGCATCGCACGCGCGGATCTCCATCTGTTCGCTCATCCTCAGATGCCTCCCCTCAGGCATAAAGTAACGTAGATTTCAACGCCTGTCAACTCAGAATGATGAATGACGACCGACCATCTATTTTCTGGACAGGCGTCCCCAAAGGGACTATATTTCTCCTGCAAGACGCATACCTGAAACCCTGAGGAGGAGAGCATGATCATCGAGTGGAATGCCCACATGTTCAGCCGGGATCAGGGGCGATACCCCTTTCACCCCCGGGCCGCCTACACCCCCGACGTGTCGCGCCTGACGGACGACCCCCTCGCCGCCTACCTGGAGCGCACGGCGCAGGAACAGATCGACCGGGCCGTCATCGTCCATCCGGAGCCTTACGGCGACGACCACCGGCTCGTCCTCGACTGCCTGAGGCGAGAGCCTGACCGCCTCAAAGGCACGTGCCTCTTCTATCCCAAAGACCCCGACGCGCCCCGTAAGATGGAGGACCTGGTCCGGCGCGAGCCCCGCATCGTGGCCCTCCGCTTCCACGCCCATCGCGGCAAGGAGATGTACCTGGACAGCTTCGCCGACCCCGGCGTCCGGGCGCTCTGGCGGAGGGCCGGGGAACTCCATCTGATCGTCGAACTCCACATCGGCCCGAACGTTGCCGCCCAGGTCCGTGAGGTCCTCCGGGAATACCCCGACTTCCCCGTCCTGATCGACCACCTCGCCGAGCCGAAGATGGGGAACGCCGTCGAGTACGCGGACGTCCTGGGCCTGGCCCGGTTCGACAACGTGTACATGAAACTCTCCGGCCTGAACCACTTCGCCGCAGACGCCCCCCTCTACCTGAGCGCCCGGCCCTTCACTCGCCTCGTGGCCGACGCCTTCGGCCCCGACCGGATGGTCTGGGGCAGCGGGACGCCGGGGATTGTGGACGCCCATCTCGATCACCTCTCCGAGGCCGACCGGAACAGGGTGAAGGGGGACACCCTGGCGCGCCTGCTCAGGTTCGCGTGAGAGGCGTTATGCCGCTCGCAGGCCCTCTCATCCCGATCTCCGACTTGCGATTCCACCGCGCCTCGCCAAGCCCCGACTCCCTCCGGCTGCTCCGCGTCGCCTGCGACTACCTGGGGCGACTGCCCCCGCGCCCGGTTGTGGCCGTCTGCGTCTGCTCCTCCGTCGCCTGGGGCAACGCCACGCCCGCCAGCGACCTGGATGTGGGCCTGATCGTCCCCGAAGACACGCCCCTCTGTTCCGAGAAACGCCCCTTCGGGGAGGACTTCGTGGATCACTGCGAATGGCCGTTCTCCTGGATCACGGACCTCGTCGAAGACCCTCTGCAAAACCCCATCCTCAGCTACACGGTCGCCTTTGCCCTGGTCCTCTTCGACCCGGAGGGGCGGCTGGCCGCCGTCCAGCGCCGGCTCGCCCCCGCTATTCTGAATGGCGGCGCGAAGCGGTGGATAGACCACTTTCTGGGCCGGGCCGGACAGATGCGGTCAAAGGTCCGTCAGAAACTCAACGCCGACCCGCAGGCAGACGTCGCCTCTCTCCTGTTCGAGGCCGTCCGCCGCCTGTCCGACGCCGTCCTCCACCTCGCGCCGGGCGGGCACTGCGGGGAGTGGCCCTCCCGCCTCCGCGAGCTGGCCGCGCAAACAGACCGACCGTGGCTGGCCGAGGAGGCCCTGACGATCCTCGCCCCGCGCGGCCTGGACCTCGCGGGCCTGGCGTCCGCGATAGACCCCATCGAGCGCCTCCATCACCGCTCCGCGACCCCGCCCTGTGGCGCGTCCATAGGCTGCTCCGCCGTGAGCGCGACCTTCTTCGCCCGCAAGGCGAGGTACTATGCGCAGGCGCAGGACGGACTCTCCCTGATTCGCGTCCTGGGGAGAGTGCTCGACTACGTGGACGAGAACCTGGACGCGAAGCAGGTGGCAGGGGGGGGCGCCCCTGCGCTGGCCGCGCTCCAGGCGGAGGGGCAGCGCATTCAGGGGCTGATCCGGCGCGCCTGGCCGCTGGATCAAGCCTCTATCCAGGCCTCCGTCGAAAGGCTGGACCTCTACGTTGCCCGCATCGCGAATGTCTTGCAGGGATAAGGGAAGGAGGGTCAGGGTGCTTCGATGTGAAAAAATAAGGGCTTGCAGAATATCCTGCAAGCCCTGTAACATTTGGTAGCGGGGGCAGGATTTGAACCTGCGACCTTTGGGTTATGAGCCCAACGAGCTACCAGGCTGCTCCACCCCGCGATCACCCATAAATTTACCATTTGGCAGGCGAAAAGGCAAGCGAAATCTACGGCTTGCCTCAACCCCTTAAACCTCAGCGCCTTACGTGACCCTTTGATTCTGCCCACCTGCCCGACTGTCCAAATTCTGTGCTATCGGACGCCCGAAGGGGAGGTTTTCGACCGCCCCGGCCAGCCTGTTCGGGGCCGAATGCAGGTAGCGCATGGTCATGGTGATGTCCGTGTGCCCCATTAGCCGCCGTATGGTGTCCAGGTCCACCCCGGACGCGGCCAGCGTCGTTCCGAAGGTGTGACGCAACAGATGGGGGTGAACGTGGATCGACAACCCGGCCCGCTTACCGGCCTTTTCGAGCGCCAGCCGCATGGCCTCCCTCGTATACGGCCCTCCGTCCGGGGCCACGAGCACGTAGGGGCTTGCTTTGGCGTCCTCCCCCTGCTTCTCAGGCTTGAGCAGTCTACGGGGATGCCTTGACAGAACATCGGCCAGAGCATCGTTGACGGGGATGTCCCGGAGGTCTCCCGTCTTGACCCTCCACGCCTTGACCTCCCCGGCCTCCGTCTTGGGCCGGACCTTGACGATCCTGCGCCGGAGGTCCACGTCTGCCCATGTGAGGTTCAGGATTTCCCCAACCCTCATGCCGGTGTTCAGTCCGAGCGCCGTGAAGGTGTAGAGGTTCCGACCTTCCCGGCACACCTCCAGCAGCCGGTTGCTCTCCTCAGCAGACAGAGACGGCGGCTCTACCGCATCCACTGTTAGCCATTTCACATGCCGGGCAGGATTCTCCTTGACGTGCCCCCACTTCACTGCCAGCGTGAACATCGCCCGCAGGATGCTCAGGTATTCGTTGACGGACGACGGCTTGATCCGTTTGGCCTGCTCCGTCTTGAAGTCCTCAACCAGCTTTGGAGTGATGTCCTTCAGGTAGCGAGGGCCGAAGAAAGGCACGAGAGCAACCCGGTTGACGCTCTCCACCAAGTCATACCGTCCCGGTGACAGATTCGTCCGGGCGTATTCGAGATAATCCCGGCTGAACGCCTCGAAGGTGACAGCCTTGACTTCCCGGATGCCCAGGTATTCCCCTCTGGCCTCCTTGACCTTCAGGTCCTTCTCCAACAGTTCAGCCGTGCGCTTGTCCGGCAACAGACGGCGGATGCGGTGGACGCCGATCCAGACGTCCACCAGCCACTTGCCGGACTTCTCGTCCTTCCTGACTGCCATGCCGCGTCCTCCATCGAAAGTGAAAGGGCCGGGGTTGCCTCCTGGCTCTCCCGGCCCTGCTGTCCGCCTGTGCCGTCCCTGGCCCTGGCGGTGGTGCTGCCTGGGGCGTCAATTCTTCGAGCACTCCTCGCCCTCGTCATCGTCATCTTCCGGCCCCGGGTCGTCGTCCTCGCCCTCGGCGCAATCTTCTTCCGGCCACTTCAACTCCAGGCTCAACTTTGTTTCGAGGCAGAATGCCAGGTGACGGATCAAGATTCCGACGTTCGCAAGCTCGCCGTCCGGGGTGTCGTCGTACCTTGTCAGCAGCTCTCCGATGGCCAGAAGGCCGCAGATCTCACTTCTCGTGAGCGTGCGCACATTGTCAAGCGTAAGCTCCCGTTGTTCCATCGCTTTCTCCCCTCTTTAAGATGGGGGGAGCGCCGGCGCTGCTCACGTCCTGTGGGCCTGAAGCCTTCGCGCTCCCCCGGTTGCTTACTCTGCCCGCCCGATGCGGACGTTGACGTATCCCCGCCTGGTGTGCCGGTCCAGGCCCTTGACCTGCCTCAGCGCCTTTCCCACGGCTGCCGACAGCCCGGACGCCCTCATCGCTCGCACGATGGGAGTTGCAACCGGCCCGGAGGCCGGACATCCTGAGATCGTGACCGTGTAGAGCTTCATGGGGCCGTCCTCTGCCCGTAGGTGCAGGTCCTGCCGTTGCCCGGCTGCCCGGCTGCCGATCCGGATCCCGAGCGCGCGGGTCCGGGGCTGGTGGACGTCGGGCGCCCTCCCACCTGGGGGCGCTCCTGGGGCGTTCTCCGGTCGACCCGGGGGGCGCTCTGAGCAGGCTGCTGACGGGCTGCCGGTGGGCGCTGCGGCTTGTCGTAGAGGTGGAGCCCTACGCCAAACAGGGTCGCGCACTTCTTCAGGGCATCGCTGGCCGCGGCCTTCAGATCGTCGGCGATGCTGACCGGCTTCTGGCTCTCCCGGTAGCGGGCGATGTCCGAGCCTCCAAACTGCGTCTTGGAGATCCCGCCGGCCGTCAGGCGTCCATGTACGATCGCCTCCGTCTCGGTGACCTCGTGGCTGATGACCTCGAATGACCACGCCCCGGCGAACGCCTCATTCAGCCGGGTGATGACGGCGTGAGTCTCCAGGTAGTCAAGGCGGGTCCCTCCGCGCCCCTCGCGCTGGCGGATCTGCTCAGGCGTGAAAGGCCGGGTCAACACGTCCAGATTGATCGTGTCCATCGGTTCGTCTCCCGTGGTGAAGGGGGGCCGTCCCTGGCCCGGTCGTCCGTCCTGGCTGCCTTTCGGGTGTCTGCCTCAGTTCTGGCTGATGATCTCCGTTGCGAACTTGTGCAGGTTGACGTGGCGCTCCATGACCTCGTGGACCTGGAGGCCCTTGTATACCTCCGTGCAGGCGTTGTAGAGCGACCAGAGGTTGCGCGGGGAAAACTCCTCGTAGCGTGGCGTTTTCCACTCCTCAGCGGCCCTCAAGAACTGCCTCGGTTCCAGCAGGCCGCGCCCGAACGCCCGGCCCATGATCTCGTGCGCCCGGTCGTCGGTCAGGTCCAGCCCGATCATCTTCTCCCGCGCCCCGACCAGCGAGTCCCAGGTCTGGTGGGCTTTGTGGAAGGTCAGGACCAGCTTGTCGCGCAGCTCCTCGATGATGCCCCCGGTATGCCGGCGCATCACGACCAGCTCTCCGGCCAGGGCCAGGTTGTCGCAGACGAAGACCCGGCCCCCGATGGCAAAGCCGGCGCTCATGCTCTTGTCGTAGGAGTTTCGGAATCCCACGGCCAGCCCCATCCCCTCGACTCCGTTTGCAAACGATACGACGCCGAACATCCGGCCTCCCGTCTTGTTCAGGCCGAAGATGGCCTTGTCCACCCGGAACCCCTTGCCCTCCATCATCTCCTCGCCGATCCTCAGCGTGTTGACGGCCAGGTCGTAATGAGGCAGGGGCTTATAGGTCTCAGTCTCGACGGGGACGGGCACAGCGGCGATGTCTTCCAGCGTGGCGACCTGTGCGCCACAGTGCAGGCACAGTGTTGACGTGTTCATTTGGTGCTCCCCTTTCGTCAAGGTCCAATGAGAAAGGGGGGAGTTTTCGTCTCCCCCCTCGTCTCTGCCTGTTGTCAGTCTGCGGCCTGGGCCTCGGCCTTCAGCCCGTAGCGCCCGGCTACCTCATCGGCCAGACGGTTCATCTTCGCCTGATAGAGCCGTTCGGCCATTGCCGGGGCGATGTCCGGCCTGACCTTCAGGGCGTCCCAAACGTAGCGGTCAGCGTCCTTCCAGCGGGCGTCATAGATCGCCGCCTGACAAACCTTGTGGGCCTCTTTCTCATCCAGCGGCTTGCCATACCGCTTGACCCGGCGCTCGCCCTTCACCAGGTCGAAGTCGCGGGCGTTGCCGCAAGACTCGCACTCAAAGCGCCTGACGGTCTTACCGAACGCCGTCAGGAACTCGCCCAGCGCCATGATGCCGCCGCACAGTTCGCAGGGCCTCAACTGAGAGACGTAAATCTCGTGCTTGCAGTGGCCCGCGTAGCTGCCTCCGCGTCCCTGCCTGTCGGGGCAGTCGCACTCGAAGTTGACCACGTGGTAGGCCGTGCCGTCGGCCTTCAGGACCTCGGCGGTGCCGTCGCCGTCCAGGGCGATCCGGTAGCCCTCGGCCATGGCGTGGGCGATGGAGAGGCGGTCGTCCGGGTCGCCGATGGCGAACGTGGCCAGTCGGGGATTGGACTTGACTTTCTGCTCAGTTTGCCCTATCATAAAAGCAAACCTCCAGCAATGGGGTTGATGTCTTTCGGCCTATCGGGTTAGCTTTGCGGGCGATCCGATGGGCCGATTTTATTTGCTCCCCGTCCCTGGGGTCGTTGCGTCCTATCCCTGTCCGCCTGGCCTCCGGGTTGCCGGGGTTCCGTTCCGGTCGCGCTTTGTCAGCTCCAACCCTGCCATGCTATTCTTCGACCGAAGGGCTGAGGTCTTTCGCCCTGTCCTCCCTTCTGGCCTGCCCTGTCAAAGAGCCTTCATCCTTCACGAGTGTACATATCTCCAACTTGAAACTTTTAGATTAGAAAATCGTCACTGGCCCTAAGAATAGGGGGTTTACCCGCATTTCCTAATCTCAATATTTCAAGTTGGATTTATATAATATAAATATTTCCTTTAAAGAAATCAATCTAAAAATGAGTCCTAAAATAAAAATACCTTGATTTTTCTCAAGCAATGACCTATCTTTTCCTTGACAAGATATTTCTTGACAATAACAAGATATTTCTTGACAAAAGGAGATTTCGGATGCTTACGACTGCTGAAGCGGCGAAGATTAAGGGTTGCTCGGTCCAGGCGATCATAGACGCCCTATCTCAGGGCAAGATCGACGGAGAGAAATTTGGGTGGGCGTGGGCCGTAAAAGAGAATCGAAAGTTTTCAGAGTGGTCGCCGATGAAGGTCAGGCAGGAGTCCGGTCGCGCCCGCTGGTCCACGCCGAAGGCGAAGAAGGCTCGCAAATCTGCTTGACATCTCCTCCGGCTCTCTGTATCCTATCCCCTGGGGGCCGGGTCCACATTCAACCTTGAGGATGTGACGATGCCAGACGAACGCGGAACCCCCCTCATTGGAGGCATGGAGGCCGATGTCCGGTCACTGCGCCAGGATATGACCAAACTCATGGTGGACGTGGGCGAAATCAAGGGCATGTTGACCGGCTTCAAAATGGCCTTTGACCAGATGGACAAACGCCTGACCGATCTGGCCTCTCAGGTGGACCGGCGATTTTCGACCATACAGTGGGGCTTTGGCCTGCTCTTAACCCTCCTGGTGCTGGTCCTGGGCAAGCTGTTTTTGAAGTAGCCCCGTCCCTCTCTCCGTCCCTGCGCCCCGGTCGGCCTTGTTACCGACCGGGACTTTTCTTTTCCTCTTGACTCCCGCTCTCTCCTGACGTACTTTGCTCGCAGTTTAAGCCAGTTTACACGTCCTGCGTCGGGAGGGTACGATGGACGCCCGAACACATAGCAGGCAGAGGCAACGGTGACAAGCCGCATCGGATAGGTGCGGCTTTTTGCGTGTACTTCTAAAGTTAAGATCATCTTTTAACTTTTTTCGTTGGGATAGCTGGTGTGAAAATTTGGGCTTATGGCGTAACGGGCATGCTAACAATAATTGGGTTTTTGCTCGGAGTCGCCTTCGTAAAAAATTGGGCCTATTATGTGTCGGGCATAACATGCACGCTATTTATGATCGGGTTTTTGCTCGGAAGACATCAGGCGAAGCCAGTGGAAGAATCCAAGATGTCCATGATTCAAAAGGCGGAGAGTGTATTTTGGGGAATCGTGTATCTGCTCATGATTTTTTCCATTGTCGCCCTATTATAGTTGCCCCACTCTTGTTCTACCTCCACCACCGGATCGCCTATCACGTGCCCTGGTCGGCCCTGTGCCCTCCGGGGCTTCGTCCTCTTGCCCGCCTTCCGGCCTGCCCTCGCTGGTGGGCCGTTTCCGGCCTCAGATACGCGGCCCAAAAGGACCTTTCTTCAAGAAAGGTCCTTTCTTCAAGCAACAGACACCTAAAGCCTGGAGGTCCCGGCAAATCGTGGACCGATGGACACCCAGCTCGCGGGCGATCCGGGCGCGTGTCCCGTGTCTGAAAATGGATAGATTCAGGCGGTCAGCAACCTCAAAGATTTGGTCCACCCGGTAGAGGGCCTTGAACTTCCGCCAGGAGTTATAGGCCCTCCGGCCTCTGGCCCGGCGCTTGACCTCCTCCGGGTCGGCCGGAAGGCTCCAAAATGCTCGGTCTCGGTGATGAGGGGTCATGTCATGTGGGTCATGGTTTGTTGCATACGTCTGATGTGGAATTAAATAGCTTCAATAAAAACAATGGGTTATTAAAGGGCCATTTTGAGGCCTAAAAATCCCGATCAGTATTTTCAATAACTTACAAAATCATTCCACATCAGACGTTGCATGCTTTTGGGAAAGCCAAAAGCCGTGCCGTTTTAGCGTAACCATCCAACTTTTTTTAGGATAAAGGAGTTTTACGAATTGTCCGCGTTTCCGCGTCCTCCGGCCCTTTCCGAAGTGCGTTCACCGCAGGACCTCCCCGTCCACGGTCAGCTTAACTTGGTGGATCGCCCTCAACGCCTCCAGGTCCGGCTTCTGTCGGGCCAGGGCCGCAACCTCGGCGTGGGTGTAGGCCGGTCCTTCTACCGGCTCGGTCCAGCCGTCCGGGACGATCCAGACCTCCGCGCCGTCCAGGATGCGGGAGCGGATGCAGAACGGGTAGGCCGGGAGCGGGTCGGACGGCGACAGCGGGGGCCGGTCGGCCTCGGTCGAGGCGGGAGCCGGGGGAGCCTCGGCGGGTGGCGCTGAGACTCCGGGGGTCGATGCGCGTAGCTGGTCCAGGAAGCTCATGGTGTCTCCGGGGGGTTGACAGGTTGACAGGGTTGACGGGGGTTGACGGCGTTCTGTCAACCCTTATTTTATTGTGCTGCAATGAATTGCGCCTGGGGTTGACAGGTTGACACGTTTTGGGGTATTCACTCCTCAGTCGACAGCCCATAGATGACCGTCCCTCCTTGCTCCTGCCTCCATATCTGCCCGGACTTGACCAGGGCATCGAGCGCTCGGTTGAGTTCCAGGGTCGAGTAGCGCCCCCCTACTGCCCGGTGCAGGTCCCCGAACTTCACCGGCCCTGCTTTCAAGACTTCGAGGATGCGGCCCTCAAGTTTGGATTCCCTCGTCGCATGGAAGTCGGTGAAGATGCGTTGTGTGCTCGCCACGCAGTACCCCCCGGCGTCGATAGCCGCCGTCAGGATGTCCGGGGCGATTTGCGTCCGCTTTTCCAGGACGGCGTAGATCAGGGCGATCTTCAGGGTGATGTCCGGGATGCGCTGCACCAGCGCCCCGAACATCTCATCCGGCCAAACCTGGGACTTCCATCTGACGTAAAACTCGCTCCACAGGTCCCGCGCCGATCCGGTCATGGTCACTTCAAGAGAATCGGGGAGCCACAACAGGACATCCGAGATGTGCGCTATCACTTTCGCATAAAGCCCGGCATCCGGCGGTGACGGCCACGCGATAGGGGGCTTGGGTTCGCCAAGAATGAAAGCGAACCGGTTGGCGAATCCGGCCATGATGTCCCGATCCTGAAGGTCCTCAAGCCATGCCGGAGTGGACGCAGCTAACAGGGAAATGTGCGGCTCTGATGCAGTGATGGGGTCAAGCTTGGTTGGCAGGCTCAGAGACGGCGGGCTGTCATAAGCCTCCGCCAAGATGGGGAGCAAGTTTGAAACGCTGTCCTGTCGCGCCTTCTTCAGCAAGCTGGATAGCTCGCCAAGCCACACCAGAAGTCTTTTGTCGGTCGTGCCGCCTTCGGCTACAACTTCGCCCTTTCTGCCTTTCTTCTCCCAGGGATCGGCAAGCTGCGATAAAAGCCCTTCGGCGGATGACAGGCCGTGTAGCACTCGCCATGACGGGTCGGCCTCTCGTGCTGTTCGCTCTCCATGTCGTAGGCTCGTTGACTTGCGTGACTCAGCAGTTTTGCCCACAAGACACGCATACAAGTTTCCATAAAGGGGCAACCCGTATCGGACATAGGCCCGTCGCCCGATTGCAGAACCGATGCAGGTCTTAAATGTGAACAGGTGAAAGGCGTCTGACGCCTCAGTCGTTCGCGCCAACATGTCGCGGTAGTCGCGCACGACGCCGCGCCACACGCTGTCAGGAAGTTCAAGTGGGAAGTCCACGCGCCGCTGGGGTGACGCGACGGTGACAATCTTCGGGACAGGTTCCCACATGCGGAACGTTAGTTCTTCAAGCTTGTGACCGGCGTTCAGCCAATCCTCCGCGTCGTGCTTCTCCGGCGTCCCTTCTGGCCAGACAACGACCTCAACAGATGCGACCTTGCCGTGCAAGATGCCCGCAACCTTCTCCATTCCCTTTCGGCCCGTCTCATCGTGGTCGTAGGCGATCCTCGCGGACCTTCCGTGGAACAAGTCGGCCCACTCCGGTTTGAAATTCTGCTCTCCCCCGGTGCAGCATAGGACGTTCCGGTATCCGGCCTCGTACGCCCGCCAGACGGATGGCTCTCCGTTGACGAGGTAGATCAACCCGTCCTTCTTCAGCACGCCCCATGGGTAAAGCTGAATCGGTCCAGCCTTCACGTTCCCCGTCTTGTGGGTTTTCTCTCCGATGACCTGGCCGTCTGGTCCCGTTACCGGGAAGATGATCTTGTGCGTGACCTGGTGGTCGCCTGCCTCCTCCCGGACGCGGAACGCCTGAGCCGTCCGCTCGGAGATCCCGCGCTCGGCCAGAGTGCGAATGTGCTTCGGGGGTTCTTTGGGACGTGTCCGTCCGTTGCCGTTGGGCAGGTGGATACCGAACTCCCGCGCTACGCCTTCGAGTACGGCGCGGAACTCCCTCCCGCAGTCCATGCCGTGCTTCTTCGCGAAGAAGTCCAAAAATGACCCGCGCTCCCCGCACTCACCAAAGCAGCGCCAGCCTCCGGCGTGTTTGCCGCGCAGGTGAACGC
>Ga0156186_1428_pt1 | contig 20873 bp, 14 predicted proteins | sample RifCSPlowO2_12_FD_107839 | JGI IMG/M metagenome (GOLD analysis project Ga0156186, IMG submission 107839) | Candidatus Handelsmanbacteria bacterium RIFCSPLOWO2_12_FULL_64_10
CCTACGCTCCCCTCCAGAAGCAATCAGGCATCCAGGTGTTCGACCCGGTCCTCCGGGTGTCCCTCGGCGGGGCGTTCTAACCTTTGAGGTGCACGGCCATGAAAAACCACATCATTGCAGACCCCTCCCCCGGCCTCAAACAGACCTCTCCCCCGTTCCCTCCAACCACCTGTCGCTTCCATGAGGTCGCGACCCACCACCCTCCTCTCCTGAAGGAGAGGGGAGAAGACAGGCCTGTCCCCCCCCCAACCGCCAAACGCTCCCATGAGGTCGCGTTCCACCTCCCTCCCTCGGGGAAGGGGGTTAGGGGGTTGGGGCTCCTCGCAATCTTCATCCTTCAATCTTCAATCTTCAATTCCCTCGCCTGGGCTGATCCTACCCTGGTCCGTCTCGCCTTCTGGGTCCCGCCAAAACGGATGGCCGAATTCGAGGGCGCCTACCGGGAGAAAGTCGTTCCCATCCTCAAAAAGCACGGGCTGACGGAATCCTCCCGGCGAGGCCGGGCCACGCCGGACAGCGTCTTCAGTCGATTGTTCGAGGTGGAGACGCTGTCCGAAGCGCTCGGCAGGGGGAAAGCCCTCTCTGACGATCCCACATTCAAGGCAGCGTTGCAGGGCCTGGGGGAGACCTTCAGCAAGGCGGTATCGCAGAACTCAGGGCTGTATAGCACAACCCGGTGGGACGGCCTCATGCAATACACCTTCGATTTATACGCCGTGCCTGCGGGGCCTGAAAAGGTCATCCCTGCGGGGCCGGGCAAGACCGTGCCCGCCGGACGTGGGATGGGTCACACGCATACCTACGATACAGATGATGGACTCGCAGGAGGGATCGTCTATTCGATCTTGCAGGACCGGGAGGGGGTTCTCTGGTTTGGCTGCGGAGATGGCGTAAGTCGGTATGACGGCAAGACGTTTATCACCTTCACCACGAAAGACGGCCTGGCGAACAACCGTGTGTATTCGATCTTGCAGGACCGGGAAGGGGTTCTCTGGTTCGGTACCGACGGCGGGGTGAGCCGGTATGACCCGAAGGCAGGAGACAGGAAGGCCCTTCGACAAAGCTCAGGGCTGGCCTCCTTCGACTCGCTGGCGCTCGCTCAGGACAGGCTTCGACTCGCTGGCGCTCGCTCAGGACAAGCCTGGACGACGTTCACGGCAAAGGATGGGCTGGCGGGGAATAATGTTCAGTCCATCATCCAGGATCGGGAGGGAAATCTCTGGTTTGGCGGGTTGGGCGTGAGTCGATATGACGGAAAATCCTTCACAACCTTCACCCCCAAAGACGGTCTGGTGAACAATACTGTGGTGTCGATCTACCAGGATCGGGAGGGAAAGCTCTGGTTCGGTACCCTGTACGGTGGGGTGAGCCGGTATGACCCGAAGACAGGAGACAGGAAGGCCCTTCGACAAGTCTCAGGGCAAGCCTGGACGACGTTCACCACAAAAGACGGGCTGGCGGACAGAGAGGTGGATTCAATCTTGCAGGACCGGGAGGGGAACCTCTGGTTTGGCGGCCCCGGCGGCGTGAGTCGGTATAACCCTTCGACAAAGCTCAGGGCAGGCGGCAAGACCTTCACGACCTTCACCCCAAAAGATGGGCTGGCGGGCTATGTGCGGTCGATCTTTCAGGACCGGGAGGGGAACCTCTATTTCGGCGGCGCCGGTGTAAGCCGGTATGATCCCCATTCAGGGCAGAGGTTCACCCCATTGACGACAGAGGACGGCCTTGCCGGGGTGTATTCGATCTTTCAGGATCGGGAGGGAAGTCTCTGGTTCGGCAGAGTAGGCGCTGTGAGCCAGTATCAGGGCCAGAGCCTTACGACCTTCACCACGAGAGATGGGCTGGCGGGCAACAGGGTTTATTCGATCGGTCAGGATCGGAGGGGGAACCTCTATTTCGCCACCGACCTGGGCGTGAGCCGGTATAATGGGGTGACCTTCACCACCTTCACCAGAGAGGATGGGCTGGCGGGCAATGGGGTGGGGCTGATCTTTCAGGACCGGGAGGGAAATCTCTGGTTCGACGCCAGCCGTCATGACGGCAAATCTTTCGCCATCTTCACCACGCCAGGGCTGCATTCGATCGGTCAGGATCGGGAGGGGAACCTCTATTTCGCCACCGACCTGGGCGTGAGCCGGTATGATGGACATGCCTGGATGACGTTCACCCCGGCGGACGGGCTGGCGAGCAAGAACACGACGTCCATCTTTCAGGATCGGGAGGGGAACCTCTGGTTCGGTACCTCTAACGGCCTGAGCCGGTATGATCCTTCGGCAAGCTCAGGACAAGCCTTCACCACCTTCACCACCCGAGACGGGCTGGCGAACAATTGGGTGTCTTCGATCATTCAGGACCGGGAGGGGAATCTCTATTTCGGCCTCTGGGGCGGTGGGGTGAGCCGGTATGATCCCCTTCGACAAAGCTCAGGGCAGGCCCTTCGACTCGCTGACACTCGCTCAGGGCAGGCTTCGACAAGCTCAGGACAAGGCGGTCAGGCCCCTTCGACAAGCTCAGGGCAAGCTTTTACCACCTTCACCACAGAGGACGGGCTGGTGAGCAATGGCGTGACGTCCATCCTTCAGGATCGGGAAGGGCATCTCTGGGTCGGCGGCACGAGTGGCGTGAGCCGGTATGATGGGCGCAGTTTCCAGGCGTTGTCCCACCGGGACGGCCTGGCGGGCTATTGGGTGAATTCGATCTTTCAGGATCGGGAGGGGAACCTCTGGTTCGGCTCCGGTCAAGGCGTGACGCGTTATCGCCCGCCTGCGCCGTCGCCTCCCCCGGTATTTGTTGACGCGGTGATCGCAGACCGACGCTACGAAAAGGCATCCGAACTTGCTGTTCCTTCCACTGCAGAGCTGACCACCTTTGAGTTTCACGCGATCAGCTTCAAGACCCGGCCTGAAGCCATGGTCTATCGGTATCGTTTGAAGGGGTACGACAAGGACTGGCAGAATACCCACACCCGACGCGTGGAGTATCAGAATCTTCCGCGTGGGACCTACACGTTTGAGGTCGTAGCCGTAGATCGAGACCTCGCCTACTCGGAGAAGCCCGCCACCGTCACCCTGCGCGTGCATTTACCCTACGAGCGCATCGGGTGGCTTTCGGCGCTGGGCATCGCTCTGGCGCTGGTGGGCTATCAGACCGTGCGCGTGATCCGCCGGGATCAGCTTTTGCGGGCCTTCAACGCGGCCCTGTCAGCGGGAAACAGGGACCTGTTCAGCCTCAACCGGGAACTCCGGCAGAAGACAGAGGCCCTCGAAGTCGCCAAAGAGGCCGCCGAAGGGGCCAACCGGGCCAAGAGCCTCTTCTTAGCCAACATGTCCCACGAGATCCGAACGCCGATGAACGCCATTTTGGGATATGCCCAGATCCTCCAGCGTAAGCCCACCCTGGCGGCAGACGACCGCAAGGCCGTCGAGACCATTCACCGAAGCGGCGATCACCTCCTCAAACTCATCAATGACGTGCTGGACCTGTCCCGAATCGAGGCCGGCCGCTACGAACTCCACCCCTCCGACTTTGACCTTCAGGCCCTCTTGCAGAACCTCGGCGTGATGTTCGGGCAGCGCTGCCAGGCCAGGCGTCTGAGTTGGCAGGTGGAAGCGTCTCTGGACGGACGGATTCCTGTGTATGGGGACGAGGCCAAGCTCTCCCAGGTGTTCATCAACCTTTTGGGTAACGCGGTGAAGTTCACCGACAAAGGCGCTGTGACCCTCAAGGTCACGGCCCTGCCAGAAAATCAATACCGCTTCGAGGTCCTCGACACAGGTCCGGGCATCTCGCAGGAGGATCAGAAGGCCATCTTCGAGGCGTTCACCCAGGCCGAGGCAGGCCGGAGGGAAGGGGGCACGGGGCTGGGGCTGTCCATCTCGCAGAAGCTCATCGAACTGATGGGAGGCAAGCTGGAGCTGGACTCTGCCCCCGGCAGAGGCTCCTGCTTCTTCTTCACCGTCCCCCTGCCGCCGGCCAGGGCAAAGGTCCTGATGCCTTCCGAAGACAAATGGGCCACTGTCACCCGCCTGGCAGACGGGTATACCGTCACGGCCCTGGTGGCCGACGACGTGATGGAGAACCGGGACGTGCTAACTCGTCTCCTCACAGACATCGGCGTGGAGGTCACCCTGGCAGAAGACGGCCGCCAGGCCGTCCAACAGGTCCAGGCCAACCCTCCCGACATCGTCTTTATGGACATCCACATGCCGGAGATGGACGGTCCTGAGGCCGCAAGGCGCATCTGGCAGGAGGTGGGAAGGGATGCCCTCAAGGTGGTGGCCGTGTCGGCCTCCACCCTGGAGCACGAGGCGCGGGAGTATCTGAAACTGGGCTTTGACGGCTTTATCCCCAAGCCCTTCCGCGCCGGGCAGGTCTACGCTTGCATAGAAAGGCTGTTGGGCGTTACATTCGAGTATGGGGAGGCATCCGTTGCCGCCCCTCAGGAGTCGCCCCCCGACCTGGCGGGCATCACCCTGCCCAGGGACCTGCACGCCCGGTTGAAGGAGGCCGCAGAACTCTACAGCGTGACGGAGCTGGAGGGATATTTCAACGAGGTGGAGCAGTTGGGAGAGCCGCATAAAAGGCTGGCCGGACACCTGCGCGAGTTGCGGCGCAGGCACGACATCGAGTCCATCCTCCGAATCCTCCAGGAGGTCCCCTGTGAGTGACCAGAATCCCGACCTGCAAGGCGCCAAAATCCTGCTCGTGGACGACCAGCCCGCCAACCTGGAGGTCCTGTGCGACCTGCTGGAGTCCAGGGGCTACAGCGTGCTGTTCGCGCCCAGCGGCCAGATCGCCCTCAAGAGCGCCTGCCGGGCCGTCCCCGACCTGATCCTGCTCGACGTCACGATGCCGGAGATGGACGGGTTTGAGACCTGTCGCCGGCTCAAGCAGGACCCCCGGACGCGGCATATCCCGGTCATCTTCATCACCGCCAGGGACCTGGAGGAGGACGTGGTGGCCGGCTTCGGGGTCGGCGGCGTGGACTACATCGCCAAGCCCTTCAAAGAGGCGGAGGTGCTGGTCCGGGTGGAGACGCACGTGTGCCTGAACCGCCTGACGCGGGAGCTAAGCGCGAAGAACGAGGAGCTGGCCCGGAAAAACCGGGACCTGGAGCGGGAGATCGCCCGGCGTCAGGCCCTCAAGGGCCAGTTGACGATGATCTCGCAGCGCGAGGCCGAGCGCTGGGGCCTGGCCGGGTTCGTCGGAGAGAGCCCCACCATCCAGCGGATCTTCAAGGACATCCGGCTGATGCAGGAGAGCCCCGCCACCGGCGTGCTGATCACCGGGGAGAGCGGGACGGGCAAGGAGCTGATCGCGCGGGCCATCCACTTCGGGGGCGCGCGCAGGGAGGCGCCCTTTGTGCCCGTGAACTGCAACGCCATCCCCGCCGAACTGGTGGAGTCCGCGCTCTTCGGGCACGTGCGTGGGGCGTTCACCGGGGCCGTTGCGGACCGGGCGGGCTACTTCGAGATGGCGGATGGAGGGACGCTGTTCTTAGATGAGATCGGCGACATGCCGCCGGAGCTACAGGGTAAACTCCTGCGCGTGCTGGAGGATGGCCAGGTGTGGCGCATCGGCGCCGGGCAGGGGAAAAAGGCGGATGTGCGCGTGCTGGCGGCGACCAACGCGGACCTCCAGCAGAAGATCCAGGAGGGCGCCTTCCGCCGGGACCTCTACTTCCGCCTGGCCCGGTTCACGGTGACCGCGCCGCCCCTGCGGGAACGCAGGGAGGACATTTCGCCCCTGGCCCATCACTTCCTGCGGCTTCTGTCCGCGGAGATGGGCCGGGAGTCGCCGGCCATAAGCCCGGAGGCAATCGACCGGTTGGCCCGTTACGACTTTCCCGGCAATGTGCGCGAACTCAAGAACATCATCGAACGCGCCCTGATCGAGAGCGGAGGGGCAGAGATCATGCCTTACCATTTGCATTTTCTCTCCAGAGAAAAATCGGATTCCGATTCGACGTCATCTATGGCCCCCGCACTGCCCGGCCTCCCAATGGACTTAGACGAGGCGGCGCGTCAGGCCGAGAGGTGGGTCGTCTCGCAGGCCATGAAACAGGCGGACGGCAACCTCTCGGAGGCGGCCCGTCTGCTGGGCACAAGCCGCAACACCATTTACCGGATTATCAATGACGCCAAAACATGAGCATCCCTTCGCCCGGACGGCTCAGGGGTTGCGAGAGAGTTCTCGCAACCCCTTTTTGCTGCTCAGGAAAACCCCTTGACACAGAAGTCAATTGCCATTACTTTAAAGGCCATAAAACATTTGAGATAGCTGCTGCGAGCAGGGCATGTGCCGTGCAGGGAGGGGGTCGCGACCTCATGGGAGCGACAGGCTGGGCGGGCGTCGCAGACGAAATCTATTCGCGTGAGGGAAAGCTATGGGGATCAGACGAGTCGGTATCCTGACAGGGGGGGGAGACTGCCCGGGGCTCAACGCCGTCATCCGGGCCGTGGTGCGAAGGGGATGGACGCCTACGTGTATCAGATCGTCGGGGTGCTGGAGGGGTGGCGAGGGATACTGGAGGGTCTCTCACAGCCGCTGGACCTGGACAAGATATCCGGCATCCTCCCCAAAGGGGGGACCCTCCTGGGCACCTCGCGCACCAACCCCTACAAGAACCCCGACGGCGGGGACGTCGTCGTCCGCAACATGAAACAGATGGAACTGGACGCCCTGATCGCCGTGGGAGGGGATGACACCATCGGCGTGGCCAACCAGCTCTACAGTGAGCACGGCGTCAACATCGTCGGCGTGCCCAAGACCATCGACAACGACCTGGCGGGCACCGACTACACCTTCGGGTTCGACACGGCCATCAACATCGTGATGGAGGCCATCGACCGCCTCCACAGCACCGCCGAGTCCCACCACCGGGTGATGGTCGTGGAGGTGATGGGCCGCGACGCCGGGTGGATCGCCGTGGAGGCCGGCATCGCCGGAGGGGCGGACGTCATCCTGATCCCGGAGGAGCCGTTCGACATCGAGGAGATCTGCGCCCTGATCCAGAGGCGCCACGGCCGGGGCAAGAACTTCAGCATCGTCGTCGCCGCCGAAGGGACGCAGCCCAAGGGCGGGCAGGCCGTGCTCCAGGCGGCGGAGAAGGACGCCTTCGGCCACGTCCGCCTCGGCGGCATCGGAAACGCCCTCTCCCGCGAGATCGAGAAGCGGACCGGGTTTGAGACGCGGGCCACGGTCCTGGGCCACATCCAGCGGGGCGGGAGCCCCACCGCCTTCGACCGCATCCTCGCCACCCGGTTCGGCATCGCAGCCATCGACATGGTGCACAGGGGAGACTTCGGAAAGATGGTCTGTCTGCGCGGCCTCAAAATCGAGACCATCCCCCTCAAGGACGCCGTGGCCAAGCTGCGCACGGTGGACATGGAACTCTACGACATCGCAAAGGTGTTCTTCGGATAAGGAGTGACTGCCATGGCAATCCGGATCGGCATCAACGGCTTCGGGCGGATCGGCCGCCTGGTGTTCCGGGCAGCGATGAAACAGGGCGGCCTGGAGGTCCTGGCCGTCAACGACCTGACCGACGCGAAGACCCTCGCCCACCTGCTGAAATACGACTCCATCCACGGACAATACCCGGGCGAGGTGACGGCGAAGGAGGCCGCCATCGTCGTGGACGGCCGCGAAGTCAGAGTCCTGTCCGAGAGGGACCCGTCAAAGCTCCCGTGGGCCGGCCTGGGCGTCGAGGCCGTCGTGGAATCCACAGGCCTGTTCACCGACAAGGAGAAGGCCTCGCTGCACCTGACCGCCGGCGCCAGGAAGGTCCTGATCTCCGCCCCGGCCAGGGGGGACATCCCCACCATCGTGCTCGGCGTCAACGACACGGAGCTCAAACCGACGGACGCCATCATCTCCAACGCCTCCTGCACCACGAACTGCCTGGCCCCCATGGTCAGAGTGCTCCACGAGGCGTTCGGGGTCGAGCGAGGCGTCATGACCACGATCCACTCCTACACGAATGACCAGCAGATACTCGACCTCCCCCACCGGGACCTCCGGCGCGCCCGCGCCGCGGCCCTGTCCATCATCCCGACCACCACGGGCGCGGCCACGGCCGTGGGGAAGGTCATCCCGGAACTCAACGGCAAGCTGGACGGCATCTCCGTGCGCGTGCCCACCCCCGACGGCTCCCTGACCGACTTCGTGGCCACGCTCAGGAAGCAGGTCAAGAAGGAGGAGGTCAACGAGGCGTTCCAGAGGGCCGCCGCGGGACCCCTCAAAGGCTACCTGGTGTACTGCGAGGACCCGATCGTCTCCGTGGACATCGTCGGAAACCCCGCCTCCTGCGTCTTCGACTCCCTCTACACCGCCGTCATGGACGGCAACATGGTGAAGGTGCTCGGCTGGTACGACAACGAGTGGGGCTACTCCAACCGCTGCGTCGAGCTGCTCAGGAAGATGTGCGGATGAGGGACCTATGCGTAAACTGAGCGTGGAGGACCTGAGCGTCCGGGGGCGGCGCGTGCTGACGCGGGTGGACTTCAACGTCCCGCTGGAGGGGATGAAGGTCGCGGACGAGGCGCGAATCCGCGAGTCCTTGCCCACCCTCCGGTCGATCCTCGACAGGGGCGGCAGGCTCATCCTGATGTCGCACCTCGGACGGCCCGACGGAAAGGTGGTCCCCCGGCTGTCTCTGAGGCCCGTCGCGGACCGGCTGAGCGAGCTGCTCGGAAGGCCCGTGACCACGGCCCCGGACTGCGTCGGCCCGGATGTGGAGCGCCTCGTCTCCGGCCTGAAGGACGGCGACGCCCTCCTCCTTGAGAACCTCCGCTTTCACCCGGAGGAAGAGAAGAACGACCCGGTCTTCTCAGAGCGACTCGCGAACCTCGGCGACCTCTACGTCAACGACGCCTTCGGGACCGCGCACCGGGCGCACGCCTCCACCGAGGGCGTGACCCGTCACTTCGCGCAGCGGGCCGCCGGCCTCCTGATGATCCGGGAGATCGACTACCTCGGCGCGGCCCTCGCCGCCCCCAGTCGCCCGTTCGTGGCCGTCCTGGGCGGGGCCAAGGTGTCGGGCAAGATCGACGTCATCCACAACCTCCTCCCGAAGGTCGACGCCCTGCTGATCGGAGGTGGGATGGCCTGCACCTTCTTCAAGGCGCAGGGGCTGGAGATCGGAAAGTCCCTGCTGGAGCCCGACCGAGTGGAGGTCGCCCGCCAGGTCCTGGCCGAGGCGGAGCGCCAGAAGGTCCGCCTCCTCCTCCCGACCGACTGCATCGTGGCCGACCGGTTCGCCCCGGACGCGCAGAAAAAGGCCGTCCCGAAGGAATGCATCCCGGCGGACTGGCAGGTCCTGGACATCGGCCCGGAGACCGTCCGCCGGTTCAGCGACGAGGTGCGCCCCGCCAGGACCGTCGTCTGGAACGGCCCCCTCGGCGTGTTCGAGATGGACGCCTTCGCCGAGGGCACGAACGCCGTGGCCCGCGCCCTGGCCGACGCCACGGACCGCGGGACCGTCAGTATTATCGGCGGGGGGGACTCCGCCGCGGCCGTGGCTAAGGCCGGCGTTGAAAGACGGATGACCCACATCTCCACCGGCGGCGGGGCCTCGCTCGAATTTCTGGAGGGTAAGGCCCTCCCCGGCGTGGCCGCACTCACAGATAAGTAAACCGTGTTCAGCCCCCCACTCTCCCCCCAGGGCTGTCGAAAAGCTTCAATCCCCCCTCCCTCCCCCACACGTGGGGGGAGGGAGGGGGGCACAGCCTGGTCTCCAGCGATGGGGGGAGGGTAGGGGGCTGGAACGCATCACTATTCTTCGGAGCCTCCCATGCGCACCCCCATCGTGGCCGGCAACTGGAAGATGAACAGGACCGTCGAGGGGTCCCTCCAGCTCATCGCTGAGTTGCTCCCCCTCCTCAAAGACTCAGCCGGCGTGGAGGTCGTCCTCTGCCCGCCCTTCACCTCGCTCTGGTCCGCTCACCAGGCCCTCCGGGCCTCCCCCGTCGGGCTCGGCGGGCAGGACATGCACTGGGAGGCATCGGGGGCCTACACGGGCGAGGTGTCGGCGGAGATGCTCTTGACATGCGGCTGTCGATACGTTATATTAGGTCACTCTGAGCGAAGGGCTTACTTCGGCGAGACCGACGAAACGGTGAACCGAAAGACACTCGCGGCCCTCAAAGCCGGCCTCCTCCCCATCGTCTGCGTGGGCGAGACCCTCCAGGAGCGGCAGGGGAACGTCACACAGCAGGTCGTGGGACGCCAGGTCCGTGGGGCGTTCAAAGGCGTTCAGCCGGCGGACGTCTCTATGGTGATCGTGGCCTACGAGCCGGTCTGGGCCATTGGGACGGGCCTCACGGCCACGCCGACGCAGGCCCAGGAGGTCCACGCCTTCATCCGCTCCCTGCTGACGGAACTTTACGATACCCCGGCAGCGGCATCCGTTCGCATTCAGTACGGCGGAAGCGTGAAGCCGGACAACGCCGGAGAACTCTTCGCGCAGCCCGACATCGACGGAGGGCTTATCGGCGGGGCCTCCCTGCAGGCCGGGTCGTTTGCCGCCATCGTAAAAGCCTGTGAGACGTGAAACGTCAAACGTCAAACGTGAAAGGCTGTTCTTCGTTTTTCGTTTCACGTCTCACGTTTCACGTTTCACATTTGAGGAACGCATGCTGACCGTTCTCGTGATTATCCATCTCCTGATCTGCTTCATCCTGGTCCTCTCCATCCTGCTCCAGTCGGGCAAGGGGGGCAGCCTCGCCGGGGCGTTCGGCGGGGCAGGGGCCGCAGGGGCCGTTCTCGGAACCCGTGGCGCGGCCACGATGCTGAGCAAGATCACCACCTACACCGCCATCCTGTTTCTCGTGAGCTGTATGGGCCTCACCTTCATATCCCGGGGTGGCAGCGGGACGCAGGTCCAGACCTCCGCGCAGAAGGAGGCCGCCAAACGGGGGGGGTTTACGCCGCTCTCGGCGCCGGTCCCGGCGCAGCAGACCCCGGCGCAGCCGGCGGAGAAAAAATAGCCCGGGTTTTAGCTTGCGCGTGCCGAAGTGGTGGAATTTGGTAGACACGCTGCTTTGAGGGGGCAGTGCGGGAAACCGCGTGCAGGTTCGAGTCCTGTCTTCGGCACCAGAGAAAATGCAAGGGGTTACGGCGATTGACCGTAACCCCCTTTTTCATCACACCCAAACGAAATCGGCGCCCTTTCGCCTTTTCTCTTGGCCCTTGTCTTTTTCTATGAAGATAGGCCGAGAGTGAGGTCTTTCTCCGCGCCCATCATCCCGTAGAGCCGCCGCAGAAACGCGCCGAACGCCCCGTCCAGACCTGCAACCCGGAGGGGCGCCGGCGCGGCCAGGATCGCCGCCGTTCGGAACCCGCCCAGCCGTCTCAGTCCCGGCGCGTAGCACCGTTCCAGAATGTAATTGTCGTCCTCCAGCGCATATCCTCGGCCCTCGATCAGCGTCCGCCCCAATCCCGGGATGAACGGCCTGGCCAGCAGCGCCCAGAGCCCCGCGTCCCCCCGCGCCCACAGGTCCACGCCCGGCGCGCCCATCACGCCCCTCGCGTAGACACAGGCCGTCACCAGGTCCTGCGCCCGCAGGGCCGCGTCCGCGCGGTTGTAGGTCGTGAAGAACTTGAGATCCTCGGCGCGCCCGACGCGGCGGGCCGGGTCGTGGTACTCCCCCGTCAGCCAGGGGTCCACGAAGAACCCCTCCCGCCCCTCCCGGAGCCACGCCGCGACCCTCTCCCAGACCGCCCCTCCGTCCTCCCCCCGCGCCCAGGCGCGCTTCCCATCCCCGTGCGCCATCACGACCGGAACCCCTCCCCCGGACGCGAGCGGGGCCAGCCTGAGGGTCGGGATCGCCTCCCCCCGGTCCTTCTCCCCCAGCAGGAGCTTATGCAGTCCATATCGCACCCCGCCGGACTCGCCCTCCACCGTCCCCCGGACCTCCGCCCGCAGGTCCTGCGGCAGCGGGACCCTCAGCCCCAGCATCTGCTGGAACGGGAGCCGGAATTCATCCTGGAACCTCGCCACCTCCTGTAATCTGGAACTCAGGAAATCAGGAAAAGAAGATGGGCCTTCCTGAGTTCCTGAGTTCCAGATGGATTGCCCTCCCGACTCCCTGCGCTTAGGGAAGAAGGAGGCCAGTTGCGCCTCGCTCCGCGAGGTCCAGGCGTCCTCCAGCGCGACCTCGTCCGCCAGCCCCGGCAGAGCGGTCCCCTCCGGCGTCACCCGCAGGTCCTCCGTCCGCTCCGTCTGGACAGGCGTCTCCCGGTAGGCCGCCTCCCCCTCCGGCCTGTCCAATAGCCATCGCGCGAACCACGCGTAGACCGCCTCCCGGCTCTCCCGGTTGTAGTTGTGGTCCGCCTCGATCTGCACGCAGCGCACCCTCTCTCCCGTCCCGAACAGCTCGTAGATCCCCCGGATGGCCGGGTATTCCACCTGCGGCGTGTTCCTCGTCCAGTCCCCTGTGCAGGACACCAGAAGCAGGGGCCGGGGGGCCATGCACGCCCCGAACTCCACGTTGAACGAGTCCGTGCGCAGGTTCGGCGCATTCTCGCACAGGCAGCCCCCCTGCATGTGCGCCGAGATCATGTTGACCGGCGCCGCCACCTTCACCCGCTCGTCCACCGCCGTGAGCAGGAACGTCTGCGTGCCCCCGCCCGACGCCCCCGTACACCCCAGACGCTCCGGGTCCACGTAGGGCAGGGACGCGAGATAGTCCAGGACCCGGATGCTGTTCCAGAGCTGAAGCCCCAGCAGGGTGATCCCCCGCAGGTCCCCCCGGAGGCTCCTGTACTGGTGACTCACCGCCTGACGGTCCCCGTACCCCACCATATCATACGAGAACGCCGCGCAGCCCTGTTTGGCGAAGTGGATGCAGCGCGTGGCGATGGGGTTCCCGAACCCATCCCAGAACCGCCCCTCCTTCCAGTGGCCGTGCGGGTTGGCGATGCCCGGGATATTCCCCCGGACCTCGGCGGGCCGGTAGAGGTTGCCCGTGACGTAGAACCCCGGCAGCGTCTCGAAACAGACGTTCTCGATCACATAGTCATCCCGCCGGAGGCTGCGCGTCACGACCGGTTTCAGCCCCGGCCGCTCCGGCATCGGGCAGAGCCCCGCGCTCACCAGGACCTGCCGCCTCAACTCCTCCGCCCGCGCCAGCCACTGCGCCCGCGTGGCGTAGTGCGGAAAGACATAGGGCCTGTTCTCGTGGCGCAGGTCGGTCAGCCTTTTGTCGGGGATCCGGTCCCGGTGGCGGGCCTCGGCGGAAGGCCGAAAGAGGCCGCGCGGAAGCACGTCCATCTCTCGAGTCAGCGCATCAGGAAATTGTACAGCAGCCATGGGAATTCCTCCCGCCCCCCACCCTCCTCCATCCCAAGCGGCAAAGCCCTGGATACCCCCTCCCTCCCCCACACGTGGGGGGAGGGAGGGGGTATGGGGGTGGAAGGGGGCTGGTTTTTGTTGACATCCGGCCCAAAATCGCTCACATTCTGTGGGTCAGGAAATTCGGAGTTAAGATATAATCGGGGCCTGAGGATTGCAAGGACTGTTTGGAGTCCCCCATGAACGCTTCGATGTCCATGCCCACCGCCGGCGCACAGGCCGTCGCCCCTGCCGCTTTCCATATCATGCTCAAACCCAGAGGCGCGATCTGCAACCTGGATTGCGCCTACTGCTACTTCCTGTCCAAGGAGATGCTCTACCCCGGCAGCCGCTTCCGCATGGCCGCCGACCTGCTGGAGGAGTACACCCGTCAATACATCGAGGCCCAGCGCGTCCCCGAGGTCACCTTCGCCTGGCAGGGGGGCGAGCCGACCCTCATGGGCCTGGACTTCTTCCGGCTGGCCGTGGACCTCCAGCAGAAGTACCGCCGGCCCGGCATGGTCGTCCACAACGCCCTCCAGACCAACGGCACGACCCTCGACGATGACTGGTGCCGCTTCCTCCGGGAGCGCGACTTTCTGGTCGGCATCAGCATAGACGGCCCACGCGACCTGCACGACGCCTACCGAGTGGACAAGGGGGGCCACCCCACCTTCGACGCCGTGATGGCCGGGCTGAACCTCCTTAAAAAGTACGGCGTCGAGTTCAACGTCCTGACCACCGTCCACGCGGCCAACGCGGGCCATCCTCTGGAGGTCTACCGCTTCCTGCGGGACGAAGTCCGCACGGACTTCATCCAGTTCATCCCCATCGTGGAGCGGGACAACGACACCGGCTTCCAGGAGGGCGAGAGGCTCACGGACCGCTCCGTGACGGGCCGGCAGTACGGGGACTTCCTGATCGCCATCTTCGACGAGTGGGTGCGCCGGGACGTGGGCCGCGTCTACGTGCAGATCTTTGACGTCTCCCTGGCCGCCTGGCTGGGCCGGCCGCCCGGCCTCTGCATCTTCGAGGAGACCTGCGGCGCTGCCCTGGCCATGGAGCACAACGGCGACCTCTACTCCTGCGACCACTTCGTGGAGCCCCGCTACAAACTGGGGAACCTCCTGGAACTCCCCCTCATCGACATGGTCGCCTCGGAGAAGCAGCGGCAGTTCGGGCTGGCCAAGCGGGAGACCCTCCCCCGCTACTGCCGGGAGTGCGAGGTCCGCTTCGTCTGCAACGGCGGGTGCCCCAAGGACCGCATCATCCGGACCCCCGACGGCGAGCCCGGCCTCAACGTCCTGTGCGAGGGCTACCGGGCCTTCTTCAACCACATCGACCCGGCCACGCGGTTCATGGCCTCGGAGTGGCGCGCGGGCCGGCCGCCCGCCAACATCATGGCCCACCTCGCGCAGCAGGAGGCCGAATGGCAGCGCCACCTGGCCGGCGTCGGGCGCAACGACCCCTGCCCCTGCGGCAGCGGCCTCAAGTTCAAGCGATGTCACGGGAAATTGCAAGGTAAGGGCTGAAACCATGGATCACACCACCCTCTCCACCACCGGCTCCACGCGGGGCACCGCCTACACCATGAGCAACAAGGTCCTCACCCACGACGGGAAGACCCACGTCGCGTGGCTGGACCAGATCCACAAGACTTATGGGCGGACCTTTGATCACGAAACAGGAACCTGGGGTGAACCCCTATTTGTCGGAGACGGGAAGGATAACCACGCCGGCGCCGCCTTCGCGATGGACTCGGAGGGCCGTCTTCACATCGTCTACGGCCCGCACAACGGCCCCGTCAGCTACGCAATCAGCGCCGCGCCCAATAGCGTCGGAACCTGGGTACACCAGCCTCCCTTCGGCGGAACCCGCGCCACCTATCCGAGCCTGGTCTGCGACACACAGGACACCCTGCACGTCTGCTATCGCGGGGCCTTCCGGGATGAGCGCCCCCGCGTCCTGATGTATCAGCGGAAGCCCAAAGACGGCGACTGGTCCGAACAGGTGTCCCTGGTGAACCCGGAGGGGCCGCCCGCCTACACGCAATATGCGAACGCCCTGCACCTGGCGTCGGACGGCGCCCTCTACCTGGGCTACCACATCGTCCGGGCGCTGCACGACGACCACAGCAAGGTGCGCGGGATGGGCTTCGGCCTGATGCGTTCTGCGGACGGGGGCAAATCCTGGACGGCGATGTCCGGAGAACCCCTGATGCCCCCGACCACCCCCGCCTCCCCCTGCACCATCGAGTTCGACGAGCGCCTGGACGTGCGCGTCGGCAACGTCGCCTGCGACGCCCAGGGCAACCCCTATTTCACCCTCCACCGGTGGGAGATGGAGGTCCCACAGACCTTTCTCTACCGGTGGCGAAACCGCCGATGGGAGGAGATCCCCCTCCTGCCAGAGGCGCAGAAACTCTGCGGGGACTGCGCGATGGCCGATGTCTGCGCCCTCAGCATCTCCGACGACAACACGCTCTTCGCAACGGGCGTGGTCTGCGAGCGGGGCGACGGCTGGGGAGGCCCCACGAACGCGGTGATCCTCCTCACCTCCCGCGACCTCGGCGAGACCTTTAACATCTATAACGTCTCCCCGGAAGACCCGACGACCCCCGACTGGCTCCCCGGCCTGGAGCGGCATACCGGCCACAACCGGGTCAAAATCCCATATCTCGTCTACACCCACGGCCACATGGGCGAGGGCCTCAGCCCGGACCTCCACACCGAGATCCGCTTCGTCTCTTTGGAGGAGATCGTGCGCCGCGAAGAGGAGGCGATCAGGGGAGACATCGCCGGGGTCGAGCGCCTCAGCGACATCGCCTTCACCGACGCCCAGCGGGAGAAGATGCGAAAGCGGGTGGAGGGCAACCGGGTCAAATACCGCCGCCTGCGCGAAGTGCCCGTCGGCTATGACATAGAGCCGCCCACGGCCTTTCTTCCAGGGACTCCGGCGTCGCTGCGCAGGCAGGGCCGGAGCCGGAAGCCGTTGAAGTTGAACGACGCGGGTCCCGCCTCACCTCCTTCCTCCTCTGACGACCTGGCCTTTTTGCCCCTGACCGCCCTCGCGCACCTGATCCGGACCCGGCAGGTCTCACCCGTGGAGTTGACCCGCCTCTACCTGGACCGGTGCAGCGCCTATGGCCCGCGCCTCCACTGCATCGTCACCCTCACCGAAGACCTCGCGCTCAAACAGGCGAAGAAGGCCGAGGTCGAGATCGTGAAGGGACGCTGTCGCGGCCCCCTGCACGGCATCCCCTGGGGCGCGAAGGACCTCCTGGCCACGAAGGGCATTCGCACCACCTGGGGCGCGACCCCTTTCGAGCATCAGGTCGCCGACCGGGACGCCACCGTGGTCGAGCGCCTCCGCCGCGCCGGGGCCGTCCTCGTCGCCAAGCTCTCGATGGGCGCGCTGGCGATGGGCCCCCACGGGTTCGGCGGGACCACCCGCAACCCCTGGAATCCGGAGCAGGACTCCAGCGGGTCCTCCGCCGGGCCGGGCGCGGCCACCGCCGCCGGACTGGTGGGTTTCAGCATCGGGTCCGAGACGCTGGGGTCCATCGTCTCCCCCGGCCATCGGTGCGGTGTCGTCGGCCTGAGGCCCACCTACGGCCGCGTCAGCCGCCACGGCGCGATGGCCCTGAGCTGGACGATGGACAAACTCGGCCCGATGTGCCGGGGCGTGGAGGACTGCGCCGCCGTGCTCCACGCCATGTATGGCCCCGACGGAAAGGACCGCAGCGTGGCCGATGTCCCCTTCAACTACCCCCCGGACCGTCGCCTCTCCGACCTCCGGGTCGGCTACCTCGCCGCCGAGTTCGAGGAGGTCAAAGACCCTGCGGAGCGGGCCGTGGACCAGGCCGCCCTCGACCTCCTCCGGTCCCTGGGCGCGGACCTGAAGCCCATTCAACTACCTGACTGTCCCCTCGACGCCGTTCGGATGGTCCTGACCGTGGAGGCCGCCGCCGCCTTCGACGACCTGACGCGGGGCGGGGCCGTGGACGCGATGACCGAGCGGGACAAGAGCGCCTGGCCGGACCTCTTCCGGGCGGATCGGACCGTCCCGGCCGTGGACTACCTCCGGGCGCAGCGCGTCCGGGCGCTCCTGATGCGGGACGTGGAAACCCTCATGGAAAAATGGGACCTCCTCATCGCCCCGGCGTTCGGCCCAAACCTGACCGTCACGAACCTCACCGGCCACCCGGCCCTCCTCGTCCCATGCGGCTTCCCGAACGGCCTCCCGCGCGGCCTGACCCTCATCGGCGCCCTCTACGACGAGGCCGCGATCCTCGCGGTCGGCCACGCCTACGAGCAGGCCACGGAGTGGCATCTCCGGAGGCCGGACCTCTCGAAACTCTGAGCCGTTCTCCGCTTGACATTTCCTCAGCTCCGACGCATATTTTCTACATCTTAGCAAACTTGATGACCCAAGTTCACAGGTGAGGCGTCCCGATGTATCCCGCCATTGATGAACAGGTCGTGAGTTTCTACAACGCCCTGTTTGAAAACATCTTCTCCGAGCCTTTCCGGCCTCAGATCACTCAACTCATAAAGCGCCGGACGGTGGAGCGCCAGGTCCAGGAGGCGTCTGACGCCGCTTCTCAGTCGCTCACCCGCTTCCTGGTCAACCAGCAACTTACCGGGCAGCAAGTTGCCGACCTGCTCGAAAGTTTTTCGTGCCTGGGCGACCGACTGAAGCTGGATGACATCGCCAACCCCAACGTCGCCCCTGAAACCATTGTCAACAACCTGCTGACCGACCTGCCCTGTCCCGGCACGATCTCTCAAACCAACCAGGACGCCGTCTACCGCGTCGCCTTACATTCGATTGTTCAGGTCCTCACCATGGTGGTTGATCCAGAAGCGCTTATGGACCTGTCCGCGGCGCGCAGGGTCTTTGGGGATCGTGAGGAGTTTGGCGAACGCGTTGAGCCAAAGGACGAAAAAGACGCTGGGATCGAAGCTGCTCTCAATCGTGTAAAAGGCCATTCCAGAAACGTGATCGTCGGCGCGCCGGGCACAGGCAAATCGACCTTCCTCAGAACGTCGCCGCCAGACCAGCATTTGCCTCATTGGCGCGGCAACTGGCAAAATGACTGGCTCTAGCGAAGGTGAGGGAGGGGATTCTGAGTAATCGGAAGGATGCCATTGACATTCTGAACTCATGGGCTGATGCGCTTGAGGGACGCGCCGAAAGAAAAATTTCGTCCACCCAACATCAGAGCAGGTCGGCGACCAAACGGCTGAAGGGTAAACCCGGAGGGAGATAACGAGCGATGAGCGGCCAGACCAAGATCTCTCCCGCCTTTGAGCCTTTTCTTTCTGAAAGCGGTCCCAACGATAAGCGGGACGCCATCGTGATCTATCAGTCACCGACGGCGTTTCCATCGGCGTCGCCCCGGAGGCCAACCTGTTCGTCGCAGGCGTGCTCGTCGGGGATGCGACCCTGCGGACCCTCCTCGAAGGCATTGCCTGGGCGGTTGAAAAGGGCGCGGACCTGATCAACATGTCGCTCGGTTTTACCTACTACGAACCGCACTTCGCCAAGGTGTTCGACATCCTCATCGAACAATACGGCATCCTGCCGGTGGTCGCCATCGGCAACGAGAACCACGGCAACAGCAGTTCGCCCGGCAATGCCTATAACGCCTTCTCGGTCGGCGCAGTGGAGAAGATGCCCCGTGGAAAAGTTGACGTGACCTTCTTCAGCAGCGGGGCCAGCCTCGTCTTCCCCGGCGCGGAGCCAAACGCCCTGGTGACCAAACCCGATGTCGTGGCCCCCGGCGTGCAGGTCTACTCCTGCATCCCCCCGGAAAAGCGACCCGACGGAACCTACGAATACACTTACATGGACGGTACTTCCATGGCCACCCCGCACGTCGCCGGCGTCGCCGCCCTGCTGATGTCGGCAAAGCCCGATGCGCCGGTGACTGACATTATCCAGGTATTGAAAGATACGGCCAAACATCCGGAAGGTCCAAAGCGCCGACCCGACAACCGGTGGGGATACGGTTTGGTCCAGCCCGTCGAGGCGCTCAAGGCCCTCAACTGAACAGGATCAAGGCACGCGATGGCATATAAAAAGGATAAATCTGACGATAACAAGATCAGCCCCGAGTTCGCTGCGCGTCTGGATCGCCTTGAGCCGCAGCAAAGGGTGCGTGCGATGATCCTGCTTCGCGCCGAAGGCCCAGGGAAGCTGGCTGGACAGCGCCAGTCCCGCGCCGAACGCCGGGCAGCTGTGGAGGCAATGCGCAAGTCAGCTGAACAGGCATTGATCGAAATCGACGGTATTCTCGAACATTTTGGCGGTCAAAGACAGGCAGAGCGCCCGGATGTGCTGGGAACCATATCCGTCGAGACCACGCCTGCCGGTATCCAGGCCATCGCCGCGTCGAAGAGCGTTAAGGCCGTCCTCGAAGATCAGGCAATCTATCAAATCCTCTGACGTTGACGCTCGATAACTTTAGCGGAAAGATTGGTGAAAGCTGCGATGCCTTTACTTACTGAACCTCAAATACATCTCTGGACGCGCGGCGAATATTACAAGATGGCCGAGGCAGGGCTGTTCGAGGGAAGACACGTCGAATTGATCGAAGGGCGGGTTGTCGAGATGAGCCCGATGGGGAGTCTGCACGCGACTGCCGTGGCGCTCACGGCCAGAGCACTGGAAAAGGCATTTGGGCAGGGCTACTTCGTGAGGTGGCAGATGCCCCTCGCAGCCGGCGAGACCTCTGAGCCTGAGCCCGACGTGGCCGTCATCGCAGGGGATGTGCGGGACTACAGAGAGGCGCACCCCACAACCGCTGTTCTCATTGTGGAGGTAGCAGACACCTCGCTGGCCTACGACAGATTCGAGAAAGCGAGCCTGTATGCGAGGGCCGGAATCCCGGACTACTGGGTTCTCAACCTCATCGACCGACAGTTCGAAGTTCGCCGCAACCGTGGGCCGGATGCGGCGCAGCCCTTCGGGTTCGGCTATGCAGACGTAAAGGTTCTGTCGTCGGTGGATTCTATCACGCCCCTCTCCATGCCCCAGGCAACGGTTTCCGTGACCGACCTATTGCCGTGATTTGATCTCTATGGCCCTCCCAGCAGACCTTATCTCCAAAATAAGATCCGCCGTCAACCGGCAGCGCCTCCTGGACACCGCCGTGGCCCTCGTCGAGGTCCCCAGCCCCACCCGGAGCGCCGGCGCGGTCGCCGACCGCCTCTCCGAGATCCTCCGGCAAGACGGCTTCGCTGCGGAGCGTCCGGTGGCAGACTGGCCCGAGGCCCCCGCCGTCGCCGTGCGGCTCAACGCGGATGCGCCAGGCCGGGTACTCCAGTTCGACGGCCACCTGGACACCGTCCACCTCCCCTTCGTCCCGCCCCGCGTGGAGGACGGCGTCCTCTGCGGCTCCGGCGCGTCCGACATGAAGGGTGGGATCGCCGCCTGCGTCGAGGCCCTGCGCGCCCTGCGCGAGACCTCCGCCCTGACGGCGGGCGGCATCCTCCTCACCGCCCACGACCACCACGAAGGCCCCTGGGGGGAC
>Ga0156186_1436_pt1 | contig 20870 bp, 18 predicted proteins | sample RifCSPlowO2_12_FD_107839 | JGI IMG/M metagenome (GOLD analysis project Ga0156186, IMG submission 107839) | Candidatus Handelsmanbacteria bacterium RIFCSPLOWO2_12_FULL_64_10
GGAGGGGTCTTTATGTCTCACTGTCTTTCCTGTCCATCTGCCTCGCCGCGTCAGCGATCACCTGCGCCGCCCTCTCGAACCCCAGCCACTCAGTGTTCAGGACGAGATGGTAGAGCGTCGGGGCCTCCCAGTCCACGCCGTAGTTGGCCCTGATGTAGGCCGCGCGGCGCTTGGTCCCCTTCTGGATGCGCTCGATGGCCTTCTCCCGGGAGAGTTCAAATCGTCCCATGACGTGGCCGACCCGGAACTCCACCGATGCCACGGTCCTCACGGACAGCGCGCGGGGGCGGTCTTTCAGGATCATCATGGCCCCCCGCCCGCTGATGACGACGCGGTCGCGCTCCCACAGGCGCTGGACCGTGGCCTGCAGGAACTGAAGGTAGGACTTTTGATCCAGGAAGTGGACCTCCTCGGAGGTGACGTTCTCACTGTTGATCAGCGCCGCCGACACCTCATACGGAAACTCCAGCCCCCACAGCATGGCCGGAGGCACCGGAACCGACTTGGACGGCGTGACGAGGCTCCGCAGGAAGCGCTTCACGGCGCTCTCCGTCCGTTCGTCAAACCGGGCGACCTCCGATTCAGGGACGTTGGCCTCCCGCGCCACCTCCGTGATCAGGGCCTTGTCCACCAGGTCGTAGCCCAGCAGCTCCGCGGCCCTGACGGCGACGATATCTCCCCCGCTCCCCATCTGTCGCGACAGTGTGATGACGGCCACGAGGGACCACCTCCTCAACGCTCAATACTCCGAGAAAAACATGTACCGGTTATCCACGACATCCGCCCGCTTCTTCAGGTCCTCAAACCAGGCCGCAAAGGCCTGGCTGCGCTTCTGGTTGGCGAGGCTCGACTTGATGGCGTCCTTCTCCGAGGCGAACCCCTTCTCCTCCGCAGGCCTCCGCTCAACCAGCCGGATCACGTACGCCGCCCGGTCCGTGGTGGCGACGTCGCTGACCTGACCGGGGCTGGTCAGCAGAAAGGCCGCCCCGAAAAACTCGTTCTGGCTGCCCACGCGCGGGAGGAACCCCTGACGCGCGAACAACCCGGTCGTGTCAAAGGTCGCCCCTTGAGTCCGGGCCGCATCCCGGAGGTTCGCGCCGGACCGGGCCGCGGCGGCCACCGGCTCCATTCGGCGACTGGCCACGGCCACCTTCTTCTCCCTCTGAATGCGGGCCGTCACCCCCTGCCGGACCTCGTCGAGGGCCCGGACCCCGGCCTTCCGCCTGTCCTTGAGGGCGTAGACGAAGAACCCCTGCTCGTTCTCGAACAGCGACGAGACCTCCCCCTCGGACCGATGGAGGAAGAAGTCGACCAGCCCGGCGGTCCTGTTCCCCAGCCCCGGCGAGAACGCCCCCTTGCTGAAGAACCCCGTGTCGTGGGCCTGAAGCCCGGCGGCGGACGCCGCCGCCGCAAACCCCCGCTTGCGGGCCTGCTCCAGGAACGCCTCCGCCTGGTCCCGCATCCGGTCGAGGGCCTCCCGACTCTTCTCGATCTTCCTGAGAATGTGCCGGGCCCTCACCTGCTCCTCCCCGTTCTCCGTCTTCCGCTCCTCCACCTTGAGGATGTGCCATCCGAACTGCGTCCGGATCGGCTCCGAGACCTGGCCCGGTTGCAGCGCGAAGGCGGCCTGCTCAAACGCGGGGACCATCCTCCCCCTCCCGAAGAGCCCGAGATCCCCCCCGTTGGCCGCGGACCCCGGGTCGTCCGAATGCTCCTGGGCGAGCTGCGCGAAGTCCGCCCCGGCCCGCACCCTCTCCAGCAGCCGGCGGACCTCGGCCTCCACGGCCTTCTCGTCCTCTGCCGTGGGCCGCTTGTCAAAGGCGACGAAATCGCACCGGACGGCGTCCCCCTGCTCGAAGTCCTTTTTGTGCGCCTCGTAATAGGCGCCTATCTCGGCGTCCGAGACGGGGACCTCGGTGTCGGGGATGGACCCCGCCTCGACGGCCGCGTACTCCACCTTGACCTGCTCTTTCTGGTCTATGTACGCCTGCCTGGCCTCCGCATCCGTGACCTTCACGGCCGAGGCGATCCGCTCCTGAAGTCTCTGGGTGCGGAGAAACCGCTCGATGGTCCCTTCGACGGCGCGGACGAACTGCGCCGCCTGGGGGTTGCTGTAGGTGGCGGGATTGTCTAAGAACTGGTTGTACTTGGCGGGGTCGAACTTCCCGCCGGTCTGGAACGTCTCCTGGTTCTGCACGAACTCCATCGGCTGGCGGCGATTGACGTAGTCGATCTCGGCGTCGGACACGACGATCCCCCGCTTCTGGATCTCCTCCTCTAACAGGGTCTCCGCCACGAGGCGCTCCCACGTCTCCTGGACGAGCGCCCCGAAGTCCGGCTCTCCACCTCCCTGATCCTTTCGCTGCTGATAGGCCTGCTTGAGAAGGCGGTCGAACTCCTGGTAGGAGATCGCCCTCCCGTTGACCTCGCCCACGTTCGCCCCGCCGGCCCTCCTGCCGCCGATGTCGGCCCCCCACTCCAGGACGATCAGGCCGACGAAGCAGACCGCCACGACCCACATCATCACCTTGATGAAGCCGACATTTCGCATGGTCTTGAGCATGGTGCTGCGATTCCTCCTAAATACGGCAAACGGCAAAGGGCAAACGGCAAACGATAAAACCCGGCAGAGCGCAGAGCGCAGAGCGTCAAACGCCATGCGCCATGCGCTATGCGCTGTGCGTTTCACGTCTGCCGTCTCACTGTCTTTTCGCCGCGACCTCTTTGGCGATGCCCACGCACTTGACCACGAAGGCGTCGTAGGCCGCGCGGAACTCGGCCACGGTCTTTTGGACCGACCCGAAGTGTCTCCACTCCTCCGGCTGGATGCCGCCCGTGCCCCAGTCCGCCACCTCTGCGATGCCCACCTCGTTCAGCAGGAAGTCCCTCATGTCCGGGGTCAGGTCGTAGGCCAGCCGGAAGTCGGGCAGCCGGCTCAGCCGCTTCGTCACGCCGGGGTCGTAGGTCTGCAGGATCGCCTCCCGAAACGCCTCCAGCCGGAACCCCTCCGTCTCCGCCATCATCTGCACCGCGCGGGCGTGGTTGGGGAACTCCGTGTTGCAGAAGTTCGGATATCCGAGCGTGTGGTAGGTGTCCTCCGGGATGCGCTTCGACGCCGGGAGCACGTCCATCGACGACAGGACGGTCTCGGCCTGTCCCTGGCTCAGGGCGTAGCGCCTCTGCAGGTAGGCGACCCACCGGGGGCGGCCCTCCGGCCCGTAGAAGACCCGGTAGACCCGCCTGGCCACCAGCGTCCCCGCCTTGCGCAGGTCCTGCTCCAACGTCTCAATCCCGGCCTGTTTCAGGCCCGCCGCCTCGGCGATCTCGATCATCGCCTTGTGGGCGAGGGACTTCAGGAACTTGAAGGCGCAGATCGCCCGGACCCTGTCCGCAAACGATGCCCCGACCTTGTCCAGCGTGGCCCTGTCCACGTTCAGGGCGCGGGCCAGGGTCATGAGGTGCTCCGCCGCGCGGGCCTCGCCTAACTTCTTGGCGACCCTGGCGAAGATCTTCTCGGCCTCCACCTCGCGCAGATGGCTGACCAGCCGGCCCCCCATGTTCGTCTCGTAGGTGCGGGTCACCCCGTTCCCCGCCCGGATCGCGTAGGCCTTCCCCTCAAAGGCGTCTAAGATCAGCTGGACCTCCTGCCCCACGGTGTAGACCACGGTGTTGTTCGTGCCGATCCCCTCCGCGTTGAGGGCGCGGGTGATGTCTCGCGCGGCCTCGGAGGAGGCGGCCACCTTGAACACGATGTTCGGCCGCACGCCCCCCGCCCTGGCCCCCAGCCCCAGGTCCCGGTCGTAGCCGGTCAGGAAGTCCGCGGCGGACCGGTAGGCCGCGCGGGCGTCGGCCAGGCTGTCCGCGACGCGGTCAGCCAAGTTGGGGTTGAGCTGGAAGCTGACGACGTAGTCCATCAGCCCCGTGTGGAGGGCCAGCGGCCGGAACACGGCTAAGTTGGGCCAGAGGGCGATCAGCGTCGCCGACATGGCCATCGCGTCCCCGTGCCGGTCCGGCACCGCCACCCAGTCGGCGTGGCGCGCCGCCTCCTCCCGGAACGCCTCCACGAGCCTGGGGTCCTCCTCGAAGGCCCGCGCGGCCAGCACCGGGTTCGTGGACACCTGGCAGAACCCGATGTGCCGGAGGTACTCCAGGCCGCGCGCAAAGTCGTTCCCGAACTTGCACAGCCTCCCGTCCGTCATCGCCCAGTAGACACCGCCCCGCAACTGCTGGCGGAACAGCTCCAGAAACGACCTCCCGCCCCCCTTCCACGCCCCCTCGATCCGCTCGGCCATCAGCCCCTGCAGGCTGTCCCCCGCGTTGACCGACTTCATGTCGGCCAGGACCTCTCTGGCCACGGACCGGATCACGGCGCCGGCGGCCTCGTCCTGATCCCCCTCCACGAAGGAGTCGGCCACGCGTCGGAACGCCTGATCCACCTCCTCGGCCCCGTAGCCCACGCTCAGCGCGTTCCGTCCGGCCAGGTTGAACCCCAGCCGAAGGCCGAATTCGACCAGCCGGCGCTGCCCGGCCGCATCCGTCGACTCCCACCCCCCCCGCCCGGCGTCCACGGCCTGCCCCGCCAGCGCAACCAGTTCCCCCGGCCTCGGGTCGGTCAGAATGCGGTCCGCCGCGGCCAGCGTCTGCCCCGAAAGGGCCTCCTGAACGACATCTTCAGCGAACGTGCCCATGACAGTCTCCTTAATTCATCGTTCCGCGTCCATCAGGGTCTCTCGTGCCTGTGCCCTTCGCCTGTCACGCTGATGGCGAGCCGGATGGCGGGCCTGTCGCCTTTGACGTGAATGTGATGAAAAGTGTTTTTGGGGACATACACAAAGTCCCCGGCCTTCGCCCGCACCGGCTCCGCCTGTCCTTCGATCTCCCAGTGAATCTCCCCCTCCAGCACCGCCCACCACTCGTCGTAGATGTGGTAATGCCGGTCGTTGGGCGTGCCGGGGGCCTGGCAGATAACCGTCCCGGTGATCTGGTCCGACACCACGACCCGTTCCCCCCACGGCGGCGCGCCCCTGCGCCGCTTGATCTCCTCAAGGCCGATGCTGAACAGGCCAGGATGCAGAGTGGACTTCATGTCCGCCACGCCAGACCTCCTGAAATGAAGATGACAGATGACAGGATGAAGGGTGAACCGTTTCCCTTCAAGATACCACCTGAGCCGCGCTTTGTCAATGACAGAAAGAGAGGCCCTCAGGCCCGCGCCCACCCGTTCAGGACGCCAGCCTCCAGCGGGAAACCCTGCCATAGGCTTATTTTCGACTCGCCCTTGATTCATGGCGCTGAAAGCACTATATTTAGCGGAAAAGGGGGAGAGTCCCCCGACAGAGCCATCCCGGCCCCGCAAGGGAGCTCCTGATGCGTCCCATATCCACTTATTTTTCAATAAAATATAAGGCTTACGCAGAAAATGGTAGGCCTTTTTTTATAACCTACCATGTCGATCCCTGACGAAGGCCTCTCGCCCCCCTCCCGGCCAGACGAAGCGTCCTTCTGGAAAAAGATCCGGGGCCAGTTCCTGCTCGGCCCCGGCGAGATCTACCTGAACACCGGCTCGTTCGGCGCCGTCCCGCGCCCCGTCTTCGACTGCGCCATAGACGCCATGCGCCGGCGGGAGTTGAACCCCACCCGGCAGGTCGAGGCCGGGAGCCTCGGCGTCTCGGAGGCCCGGAGGAGGCTGGGCGTCTTCCTGAACGTCGCCCCCGAAGACCTCGCCCTCACGTTCAACGTCACGATGTCGATAAACATGATAGTGCACGGGCTGACGTGGGAGGCCGGGGACGAGATCCTGACCTCGGACCAGGAATACGGGGCCATCGACAACTGCCTCCACCTGGCGACCCGGAAATACGGCGTGGCCGTGAAGCGCGCGCAGATCCCCATCCCCCCGCCCGGCCCCGAAGCGATCCTGGACGCCTTCGCGCAGGGCATCACGCCCCGGACGCGCCTGATCGTCGTCAGCCACATCGCCACGCGCACCGGATTGATCACCCCCCTCAAGCGCCTGGCGGAACTGGCCCGCGAGCGGGGCGTCCTGATCGCCGTGGACGGGGCGCACGCCCCCGGCATGATCCCGCTGGACCTGACGGACCTGGGGTGCGACTTCTACGGCGGCAACTGCCACAAATGGCTCTGCGCCCCAAAAGGGACCGGCTTCCTCCACGCCCGGCCCGAGGTCCAGTCCCGGCTCCGGCACGTCGTCGTGAGCTGGGGCTACAGCCAGCAGGGCGCGACGCAGGGAGCGTACGAACGGCCTCAGATCAACGGGCGCCCCGCCCTGCACGGCCTGGAGATGTGGGGCACCCGTGACCTGGCGCACTTCGAGGCCGTGGGCGCAGCCGTGGATTTTCAGGAGCGCATCGGCAGGGAGCGCATCGCGGCCCGCGGGCGCCGGATAGCGGGCTACCTGCGCGAGCGGATGCGGGAGCTGGACGGCGTCAGACTGCTCACGCCCGCGACCCCGGAGATGTCGGGGTCCATCTCCTCCTTTGAGCTTTCAGGGTTCGACGGAGTGAACGTGGGGAAGGAACTCTACGAGCGGCATCGCATCACCGTCCCGTGCAACCCCACCTGGATGCGCGTCTCCACCCACTACTACAACGGGTTCGAGGAGGTGGACGCCCTCTTGGAGGGACTGAAGGCCCTGCGCGTGCGGTGAGAACAGCCCGCGAGAATATCTGTTGACAAAGCGAAAAAATTCTTGTAATATACCAAAATATAAGGAATTATCCCCGTCCCGGAGCGTCCATCCGGAGCGCCAGGTTATGATGTGGTCCAATCTCTTCAACAAGGGTAAAGAGGTCAAAAAGATCTCCCTCGAGCAGGTCCTGGACAGGCTCGTGGACTATAACCCCAAGACTGCCAACTGCGTCCTGATCAAGACCTCAGAGGGTCTGGAGGTCAACGAGGACTTTGGCCGGGCGTTCCTGTTCCGGTTCGGGGACAAGCTCTACATCGACGACCAGGCCATCTACATCACGACGCCCGACGGCATCAAGGCGGAGTCCGGCTATCACCTCGACAGGGGGCATATCCTTCACCTCTCCTTCCTCCACAACCGGGTCCCGCACACGATGGACTGCCGGGTGATCGACCGCATCCGCTTCCCGAACGACGTCCTGGCCAACCTGGACCCCCGGATGCCGGGGGCGTTCAAGCTGAAGCCTGTGGGCGACGTCCTGAAAAAGGACAAGCGCTCCTCCCTCCGGTTCACCCACAAGGTGGGGCGGGGGGCGATGAAGGTCTACACGCAGATCCTGTTCGACCTCTTCGTGTCTAAGACGAATTTCACCTATCCCACCCAGGGGGGATTGCCCCCCCGGATCACGGACCTGCAGGTGACGGGCTACGTCAGCGCAAACGACCTGCCGACGGACCCGGAGGCGGTCGTCAAATTTCTGAAGAACTCCCTCCGGAGCAACCCCCGGGAGGACCGCGTCGTCTACGTCAGCAAGCCGCACATGGACGAGCGCACCAACCGGGTCTCTCTGGCGGCCCTCGGCCACTCCTCCGTCCTGGGCCTGGAGAACCCGCGGGAAGGGGAGCGCACGCTGTTCGTCAAAAAGCCCACCAAGATGAGTTCGGACCGGAAGAGCCCGAACAACCTGCGGGAGAGCGATCAGGTCCTGCTGGGCTATCAGGCCAAAAGCCTGCTGGATTTCAAAATGGAATACTACGAACTGGTCGCGGAGGTGGTGCGGGTCGGCACGGAGAACGTCACCGTCCGCCCCAGAGACACCTTCCGGAGGGAGAGCGGCCTGGGGGTGGAGTTGGTCGACTTCAGCGTCGGGGGGATAAAGGTCGAGGCCGACAAGGCCCTCCTCGACTACCTCCTGGGCGACCTGCGGCGCCAGCCCATCGAGGCCCAGCAGGCCGTCCTCCAGGACATGGCGATCCTGCTCAACTTCTACCCGAAGCTCCGCTTCAACCGGGAGACCGAGATCTACAGACCGGACGTCCCGCTGAAGATTCAGATCCTCGGCAAGGTGGCCCGCTCCGAAGTCTCCCCCGCCCGCGCCGACGAAGCGCCGGAGGTCCAGGCCCTGGGGCTCAAGTTCATGTACGACCCCACCGAATATTCGCGCGACGCGCACACCTTCGACCGGTGGGAGCGCATCCGGGAGTTCAAGGAGAATCGGCACTTCCGGGAGATCCACACCTCTCTGAACGGCCTCATCGCCTTTCTGGAGAGCCAGAGCAGATAAATCAGTCCAGAGCACGCCCTGAGCACGTCGAAGGGTCACGTGCAAGAGAGCAATGAGCAGTGAGCAATGAGCAATGAGAACTCCGCTTTTACTCATGGCTCAGCGCTCATTGCTCATTGCTGTTTTTCGGGCCCCATGACCCGCGACTGTTTTTGGGGACCATTGACCCTGGACGGACTTGTTGAACGCCCACACGGAAGGGACCTCTTTCCATGAAGCGACTCAAGATCGGCCTCCCGTCCGGCAGCCTTCAGGAGGCCACCCTCAAGCTGTTCGCGAAGGCGGGCTACCGCATTACGGTCAGCCCCCGCTCCTACATCCCCGACATCGACGACCCGGAACTGGAGGGGGTGCTCATCCGGCCGCAGGAGATCCCGCGCTACGTGGAGAGGGAGGTGCTGGACGTGGGGCTGGCGGGGAAGGACCTGATCCTGGAGAGCGGGGCGGACGTGGTGGAGGTCGCGGAGATGACCTACAGCAAGACCGTGTCGCGCCCCTATGTGTGGGTGATCGCCGTGCCGGAGGAGTCCCCCATCCGGACCCTAAAGGACCTCCGGGGGAAGCGGATCGCCACGGAGCTGGTCAATGCCACGAAACAGTTCCTGGCCTCCAAAGGCATCGAGGCCGAGGTGGAGTACTCCTGGGGATCGACCGAGGTGAAAGTCCGCATCCCCGGCCTGGTGGACGCCATCGTGGACGGCACGGAGACGGGGTCCTCGCTCCGCGCCAACCGCCTCCGGGTCGTGGAGACCATGTTCGAGTCCACGCCCCGGCTCATCGCCAACCATCAGGCGTGGAAGGACCCCTGGAAGCGGGAGAAGGCCGAGAACATCGTCATGCTCCTCCGGGCGGCGCTGGAGGCCGAGCCGAAGGTGGGCCTGAAGATGAACGTCTCCCGGAAGAACCTGAGCGTGGTGCTCGCCAGCCTCCCGGCCCTGAACACCCCCACCGTCTCCAACCTGACGGACCCCGACTGGGTGGCCCTGGAGATCATCACCGACGAGCAGGTCGTCCGGGACCTCATCCCGAAGCTCAAGCGGGCCGGGGCCGAGGGCATCATCGAGTACCCCCTGAACAAGGTCGTGTATTAGGATCATGATCGAAATCATCACCTATCGGCCTGACCTCAAGGACGCCAAGCTAAACGCGATCCTGTCCCGAGGCAACGACCTCACCCCGGAGATCGAGGCCATCGTCCGGGAGATTGTCGCCGCAGTCCGGGAGCGGGGGGACGAGGCCCTCGCGGAATTTACCCGGAGGTTCGACAGGGTCGACCTGCGACCCGACGCCTTCCGGGTCACAGAGGCCGAGATCGACGCGGCCTGCCGCGCGGTCGATCCCGACCTGCTCGACGCCCTTCGGGCCGCCGCCGACAACATCCGCCGCTTTCACGAGCCCCAGCGCCTCCACTCCTACTTCATCAATGATGGAGACGGCGTGATCCTGGGCAAGCGGGCGCTCCCGATCGGGCGCGTGGCCATTCTCATTCCGGGCGCCAGCGCCCCCTTATTCTCCACCGTCCTGATGGCCGCCATCCCCGCGCAGGTCGCCGGAGTGCCGCAAGTCTGTATGGCCACGCCCCCGCAACCTGACGGCCGGGTTCACCCCGCCGTGCTGGCCGCCTCCCGGATCGCCGGCGTCCAGGAGGTCTACAAGGTCTTCGGCGCTCAGGCCGTCGCAGCCCTCGCCTACGGGACGGAGACCATCCCGAAAGTGGATAAGATCGTCGGTCCCGGAAACCTCTACGTCCAGACGGCCAAGAAACAGGTCTTCGGGGATGTCGGCATCGACACGCTGGCCGGCCCCAGCGAGATCGTCGTCCTGGCGGACGAAACTGCGGACCCCCGTCACGTCGCCGCCGACCTCCTGTCCCAGGCCGAGCACGGGACCGGTTTCGAGGCCTCGGTCTGCATCACGCCCTCCCAGGCCCTGGCCCGGAAGGTCAGGGACGAGGTCATCCGCCAGACAGAGCGGCTCCCCCGCGCCGGGGCGATCAAAAAGGCCCTGGACAACTTCGGCGCGATCCTCGTCGTGCCCGACCTGAGCGCCGGCGTGGACCTCGTCAACCGCATCGCGCCGGAGCACGTCGAACTCCTCGTCGCCCGCCCCTGGGAGTGGCTCGACCGGATCCAGAACGCCGGGGCCGTCTTCCTCGGCCCGGCCTCCTCCGAGCCGGTTGGGGACTACTTCGCCGGCACGAACCACATCCTCCCCACGAACGGAGCCGCCCGCTTCGCCTCCTCCCTCGGCGTGGGGGACTTTCTCAAGACGATCAGCGTGGTGGCCTACACGCAGGGTCGCCTCGCGAAGACGGCGGACAGGATTGTGAAGCTTGCTGAAGCAGAAGGTCTGGAGGCGCACGCGGCGGCGATTAAAGCGAGGTTTGGCGAATAGGCGGAAAGTCTATGGCATACCGGGTCGAACTCGCTGAGTCCGTAAAGGAACAGATCAAGGCTTTACCTGCCTATCAGCGGAGTTTGATCCTTGAGTCAATCGAAAAACAACTTATTCATGACCCCTTGAACGAGACACGAAACAGAAAACCCCTTCGCCCTAACCCAATTGCGCCGTGGGAACTGCGAGTCGGTGATCTGCGAGTCTTTTACGATGTCACCGCTGACGAGCCAAGTGTCGTGCGTGTGCTGGCGGTTGGCCAGAAAAGGGGAAACGTGTTGCTGATCGCTGGGAAGGAAGTGAACCTATGAAGACCATCGAAATCTCCACAGCTACAAAACCCCTGTCGGAATATGCTGGAGAGTTAGGGGATGAGGTGATCGTGCTCACATCGCATCAAAAGCCGGTCGCTGCGATTGTTTCCCTGAAGAATATTGATAGAGAATCCCTATCTCTGAGCACGAATCCAGAGTTTCTGGACATCATAGAGCAAGCGAGAAAAGAGTTCAGATCGGGTAAAAAGCTCTCGCTTGAAGAGATGAAAAAAGAGGTTTCCCAACTTTCAGAAGCTGAGAAATCCTTAGACGTTAACCACAAACAAGCACAGCGTCATAGCAAGCGCTATCCCCTGCGAGGCAAACTGGTTCGATACACTGACCCATCCAAGAGCATCGCCGAAAATGATTCGGAGACGACAAAGAATAGGGAGCCTTTCGACGTCACCCAGGACCCCGTATACCAGATGGAGGGATATGAGTCCGACGCTCCGGCAGATTTATCGGCCAATCTAGACAAGTATCTCTATGGTAAAGAGAAACCTGAATGAGTCGGATTTTTGCGGATGCGAATGCATGGATCGCTCTCAACAGCAAACGGGATCAGTGGCACGAAGCAGCTTTGAAAATCAACAAGGAGTTACTTCAAAACGGTCATCGTTACGTGACCACCAATTTTGTGCTGGATGAGACCTACACCGGCCTGATGATGAGGGTCGGTCACCATGCAGCCGTAGATTTTGGCGAAAGAATCCGGGTCGCACGGACAGTCCAGCTTATCCATATCACCGAAGCCATTGAAGAAGAGGCGTGGAACCTTTTCAAGCAGTATTCTGACAAAGATTTCTCCTTCACAGATTGTACCTCGTTTGTTGTGATGCGTCAATTGAACTTGCAGGAAGCCTTCACCAACGATCATCATTTTGAACAGATGGGATTTGCTGTCCTGTTGAAATGATGAAAGAACTCGACACGTACGGTTGAGGTCTATTCCTTGAAAGACCCCCTCAAAAAAATCAAGCCGCAAGTCCGTGCCCTGTCGGCGTATCACCTCAAGCCCTACGACTGCGCGATCAAGCTGAACCAGAACGAGAACCCCTACGACCTCCCGGCGGAGATCAAGGAGGAGGTTCTCTCCTTCGCCCGGACCCGGCCCTGGTGCCGATATCCGGCCTTCGTGCCCGACGACCTGACCACCACCTTCGCGGAGCACTACGGGTGGGTGAAGGAGGGCGTCCTGGTCGGCAACGGCTCGAACGAGCTGATCCTGGCCACGCTCATGGTCACCCTCGGCCCCGGCGCGCGCGTCCTCATCCCGGTCCCCACCTTCACGCTCTACAGGCTGGAGAGTACGGTCATGGGCGCGGAGGTGGCCACCGTCAACCTCAGGCCGGACTACACCTTTGACCTGGACGCCATCCGCCTGGCCATCCGGGAGCAGATGGCCGACCTGGTCGTGATCTGCTCCCCCAACAACCCTACGGGGTGCATCCTTGAAAACGACGACCTGGAGGCGCTCCTGAAGGAGACCGACGCCCTCGTCGCCGTGGACGAGGCGTATCACGAGTTCTGCGACCGCCCCTCCTGCGTCGGCCTGCTGAGCCGCCACCCCAACCTGATCGTCCTCCGGACCTTCTCGAAGGCGATGGCCATGGCCGGCCTCCGGGTCGGCTGCCTCCTCGCCCACCCCGACCTGGCCCGGGAGATCGGCAAGGCCAAGCTCCCCTACAACCTGAATTTCTTTTCCCACGCAGCGGCGACGGTCGCGATCAAGCACCGGGCAATCCTCCAGGAACGGATCGCCCACCTGAAGGGACAGCGGGACTTCGTCTACCGGAACCTCCGGGAGATCCGGGGCGTGCGCCCCTACCCCTCCCACGCCAACTTCATCCTGTTCGAGATGGATGACCCGAAGCGGGTCTTTGAGGGCCTGGCCGCGCGGGGCATCCTCATCCGGGACGTGAGCCACTACCCCATGCTGTCGAAGGCCCTCCGCGTGAGCGTCGGGACGGACGAGGAAAATCAAAAGTTTTTAGAGGCATTGAAAGAGGTTATGGTATCCTGATCTCCCCCTTCCCTTCAGGGAAGGGGGTTTGGGGGTTAGGTCGGTTTTATGAAACCACGCTCCGCCACCATCCAGCGCAAGACCTCCGAGACCGACGTCGCCCTGTCCCTCACCCTGGACGGGACCGGCGTCTACCAGGTCCAGACCGGCGTCGGCTTCTTCGACCACATGCTCTCCGCCTTCGCCCGGCACGGCCTGTTTGACCTGAAGGCCACCTGCAAGGGGGACCTCCACGTGGACGCCCACCACACGGTGGAGGACGTCGGCATCTGCCTCGGGCAGGCCTTCCACCAGGCCCTCGGTGACAGGAGCGGCATCGCGCGCTTCGGCTTCAGCTACGTCCCGATGGACGAGGCCCTGGCGCGCGCCGCGGTCGACCTGTCGGGCCGGCCCTACTTCGTCTACAACGCCCCGCTCGCCGAGGAGCGCATCGGGGACTTTCCGGCGGCCCTCGCGCGGGAGTTCTTCCGCGCCGTGACGGACAACGCCCGCGCCAACGTCCACCTCGACCTGATCCGGTGCGACAACGCCCACCACGGCGTCGAGGCCCTGTTCAAGGCCCTGGGCCGCGCCCTGAGCCAGGCGTGCGCCCTCGACCCCCGGATTCAGGGCCCCTTGTCCACGAAGGGGAGCCTGTGACCGCGGACGCCGCCGGAGAGAGGGCCCCCGCCGGGGGCCTGGTGAAGCACGGGACGCTCCTGTTCGCCGCGTCGATGACCGCTAACGCGACGCACTACCTCTTCCGCATCTTCATGTCCCACCGCCTGAGCGACGTGGACTACGCGGCGCTGGACGCCCTGTTGTCGTTGCTCATGATCATCTCCATTCCGGCCACAGCCATTCAGACGGTCACGGCCAAGTACGCCTCGGATCTCGGCGCGACCGGGCGGCACACCGAGATTGCCGACCTCTTCCTCCGCTCCTTGCGGCGGATCGGCGTGGTCTGCATAATCGGCTTTTTCGCCTTTTTCCTCTCAAAGGGCTTTATTGCCAGATATCTCCAGATCGACCGGACTACCCCGGTGGTGTTGCTCGGCATCGTTCTCTTCGCAGGAGTGCTGCTCCCAGCGGCCGTGGGGGTTCTCCAGGGGCTTCAGTGGTTCTCCAAGTTGGGCTGGATCGGCATCATTGGGGCCGGCGTAAGGCTGGGAGCGGGCGTCGCCCTGGTCCTGCTCGGCCTCGGCGTGAACGGGGCCGTCGGGGCATCCGTCGTCTCCACTCTCGTCGTGCTTGCGATTGCCTTTTTCTGGCTTCGGTCCTTTTTTTCGCTTCGGTCCTTCCTGAGGCGATCCGGCGAGGGACGGGCGGACTCGTCGGGAGTCTACCACTATTTATTCTGGCTGGTTATCCCGTTTTTGATCTGCCAGTCGCTCCTGTCTTTCGTGGACGGCATTGTCGTCAAGCATTACTTCGACTCCGAGCAGGCGGCGGTCTACTTCAGGGCGGCCATCGTGGGTAAGGCATTTCTCTACCTGCCCACGGCCCTGGCCCTGGTCCTCTTCCCTAAGGCCGCAGAACGCCACGCCCTCCAGGAGAGTTCGTTCAGGCTGCTGATGCAGGCGCTCGGCTGCAGCCTGGCCGTGGCCGCCGCCGGGTTCGTAGTCTGCTTTTTCTTTGCAGACCCCCTGGCAGTTGTGGTGGGTGGGTCCTCCCGCGCGGCGGAGGTGGCCAGCCTGATCCGCTGCTTCGGCATAGCCGTGACCCCGGTGGCCCTCATCCAGTTGCTGATCAACCATGATCTGGCTGTTCGCCGGACCAGCGCCTTCTACCCCCTGGCCGCCGGGACGATTGCTTTCGTCTACACCCTGTATGCGTTCCACGGAAGCCTCCGGCAGGTCCTGATCGGAATGGGGGTGGTCGGATGCGTGCTGTGCGCCCTCTGCATCGTCTGGACCTGGATGGTGGAGAGGCGAGAGGCCCATGCCTGAGGGAAAACTCTCGGTCCTGATGCCGGCGTTCAACGAGGGCCGGCACATCTACCGGAACGTGGCCGAGACCCGCCGGGCCCTCCAGGAGATCGGGCTGCCCTACGAGATCGTCGTGATCGACGACTGCAGCGCTGACGACACGGCCGCCGAGGTGGAGCGAGCGGCCGCGGACTTCGGCGACGTGCGTCTGAAGCGGAGCGAGGAGAACCGGGGGAAGGGGTGGGCGCTCAAGAGCGGGTTCAGGGCGGCCACGGGCGACTGGGTCGCCTTCGTGGACGCGGACCTGGACATCCACCCCCGGCAGTTGGGCCTCTACCTCCGCACGATGGAGGAGCAGGGGGCGGACGTGGTCATCGCCTCCAAGCGGCACCCCGGCTCCGTCCTGGACTACCCCTCCCACCGCAGGGCCATCAGCGCCGTCTACTTCGGCATCGTCAAGGCCCTGTTCGGCCTGCCCATCCGGGACACCCAGACCGGCCTCAAGCTCTTCCGGTATGAGGTGCTGGACCAGGTCTTCCACCGCATGCTGGTCAAGCGGTGGGCCTTCGACCTGGAGCTGCTCGTCAACGCCCACCACCTCGGCTACCGGATCGTGGACGCCCCCGTGCGAATCGACTTCCAGCGCAGGCTGGGCCGGATGCGGTTCCGCGACCTCTACTACACCGGCCTCGACACGCTCGCGGTCTTCTACCGGCTCCGCATCCTCAGATTCTACGACCGGGCGTTCGAGCGCACCAGGTCCAGGCCGAAGGTCTCTATCGTCATCGCGGTCAAGGCCCCCAACCCCCACCTGACCGAGTGCCTCGACCGCTGCCTGCAACTCGACTACCCGGACTGCGAGATCCTCGTCCTGCCCGACGCCCCGTTCGACCCCCCTGACCCTCGCATCCGGGTCATCCCCACCGGGGTCGTCGGTCCCTCCGAAAAGCGCGACATCGGGACGCGGGCGGCCGCCGGGGAACTGATCGCCTTCCTGGACGACGACGCCTATCCGATCGAGGACTGGCTGACGAACGCGGCGGCGAACTTCATCTCCCCCGACATCGCCGCCGTGGGGGGGCCGGGGGTCACGCCCGCCTCCGACAGCTACTGGGCGCAGGTCAGCGGCGCGATCTACGCCTCCCTGCCCGTCAGCGGGCCGCACGTCTGCCGCTACACCCCCCGCCGACACCGGGAGGTGGACGATTACCCCTCCTGCAACCTGATCGTCCGCAAGTCCGCCTTTGAGCAGGTGGGCGGGTTCGGGAACCGCTTCTGGCCCGGCGAGGACACGGTCTTCTGTCTGAGAATCGTCAGAGACCTCAAAAAAAAGATCCTCTACGACCCCGACGTGATGGTCTACCACCACCGCCGGCCCCGCATCTCGACCCACTTCCGGCAGGTCTGGAGCTACGCCGTCCACCGGGGCTACTTCGTCAAGCGCTTCCCGGAGACCTCGCGCCGGCCCGCCTACTTCCTGCCCTCCCTGTTCGTGATGGGCGTCTGCCTCGGCTGGCTGCCGGGGCGCTGGTTTCCGGCCCTGACGCAGGTCTACGCCGGGGCGCTGGCCGTCTACCTCCTGACCGTGCTCGTCGGGACGCCGGGGAAACTCAACCCGAAGTTCTATCCGGCCACGGTCCTGGGCGTCATCGCCACGCACCTCACCTACGGGGCCGGCTTCCTCCGGGGGCTGCTGGCCAGGAGGATGCGGGAGGAGCAGGAGCGACCGGTCAGTCGCCCTTATTCCCCATTTCAGGTTTGACTTTTAGGGACGATATTTGTAATATGTAAGAATAAGCGAGGTGATAGCCTGTGAAAGGAAACGGCATGGGGAGGGTGATCACAAAGGCCCTTATCCGCAACTTTGCGGATGTAGTCCGTGCAGACGACGGAAGTATCGGCCCAGATGAAATTCGCCAGGTGGAAGTCGAAGCCCTCGTGGATACCGGCGCCACCTCACTGGTTCTGCCGAAGGACATCGTGGACCGGCTCGGCCTCAAGCAGTTGCGCACCATGACCGTCGTGTATGCGGACGAGCGCCGGGAGACACTGCCCGTCGCCGGGGTCGCCGTCGTCCGGATCGGCAACCGGGAGACCGAGTGCGACTGCATCGTCGCAAAGGCCGGCGCACAGTCGCTCATCGGACAGATCGTATTGGAAGGGCTGGACCTGAGTGTAGACTGCAAAGAGGGGGTCCTGAAACCGAGGCCGGACTCCGTGGACCTCCCCCTGATGGAGTTGCGATAATAAACCTGGAGATATATATATGAAGATCGCTGTCGCTTATCCGCCCATAGAGACCTGGAAGGGGACGCCGCTGCTGTCGCAGAACCGGCAGTTCCAGTATTTTAACGACGCGACCTACGTCTATCCCATGGTCCCGGCCTATGCGGCCACGAACCTGAAGGCCCACGGCTACGACGTGGTCTGGCTGGACGGCATCGCCGAAGGGTGGTCCTACGAGGAGTTCTGCCAGCGCCTCGACCACGAAGGCCCGGACCTCCTGATGATGGAGACGAAGACCCCGGTCATCAAGAAGCACTGGCAGATCATCGCGGACCTCAAGGCCCGCTACAAAGACCTCCGGATCGTCATCGTGGGGGATCACGTCACCGCCCTGCCCGAGGAGACACTTCAGATGTGTCCCGTCGATTATATCCTCACAGGCGGGGACTACGACTTCCTGATCGTCAACCTCCTCAACCACCTGACGAAGGGGGAGCCCCTGGAGGGCGGGGTCTGGTGGCGGGAGAGAGATAGGTTCGCCAGCTCCGGACCGATGGTCCTCAAACCCCATAACCTGGACGACCTGCCGATGGTGGACCGGGACCTGACCCGCTGGCAGCTCTACGCCTACGACAACGGCAACTTCAAGTACAAGCCGGGGACCTACACCTACGCCGGGCGGGACTGCTGGTGGGGCAAATGCACCTTCTGCGTGTGGGACCACACCCTCTACCCGCCCGGCAACTTCCGCATGCACTCCCCCGAGCGGATGCTCGACGAGGTGGGGCGCCTGATCGACCGCTACGGCATCCAGGAGATCTTCGACGACTGCGGCACCCTCCCCATCGGGGCCTGGCTGAAGAAATTCTGTCGGGGGATGATCGAGCGGGGTTACAACAAGCGGGTCAAGTTCGGGTGCAACATGAAGCCCGGCCACCTCAACCAGGAGGAGTACGACCTGATGGGCGAGGCGGGCTTCCGGTTCATCCTCTACGGCATCGAGTCGGGCAACCAGAAGACCCTCGACAAGCTGGACAAGGGCGGCACCGTGCAGGACATCGAGGACAGCCTCCGCATGGCCAAGCAGGCCGGCCTGGAGCCGCACATCACCGTGATGATCGGCTACCCCTGGGAGACGCACGAGGACTCGCAGCGGACCGTGGATTTTGCCAAGAGGGTGTTCAAGAAAGGCTACGTGGATACGCTCCAGGGGACCATCGTCGTGCCCTACCCCGGCACGCCCCTGTTCAAGGAATGCAAGGAGAAGGGGTGGCTGTTCACGGAGGACTGGGACCGCTACGACATGCGCGAGTCGGTCATGAAGAACCCCATCACCAGCGAGGAGGCGCGGGCCTACACCCAGGGCCTCTACAAGGCGTTCATGAGCCCGCAATACATCACCCGGAAGCTCCTTTCCATACGGAGCATGGACGACGTGAAGTTCTTCACCGAGGCGGCCAAGAAGCTCGTCGGCCACCTCCTCGACTTCAAGAAGAAGCAACCCGTGGGCACCGAGGCGGCGGATTGACCGGAAGTGCGAAGTGCGAAGTGCGAATTAGGTATTCGACATTCGACATTCGACATTCGACATTCGACATTCGACATTCGGCAGAGGGGTGGCGAACACCGTGAGCCGGGGTGAGGGCTGAGTACTGTGCCATCCGAACTCCCCACGATCAGCGTCATCACGCCCACGCTCAACGCCGCCCGGACCCTGTCGCTCTGCCTGGAGAGCATCCGGGCGCAGGACTACCCGCAGGACCGGGTTGAGATCGTCGTCGGCGACGGCGGGTCTTCCGACGGCACCCTGGACGTGGCCCGGCGCTACGGCGTGGGTCGGATCGTCCAGAACCCCCTCAGGACCGCCGAGGCCGGGAAGGCGGTGGCCGTGGACGCCGCCCGCCACGACCTCCTGGCGTTCATCGACAGCGACAACCTCCTCGACCGGCCCGACTGGCTGCGCCGGATGGTGGCGCCCTTCGCCGACCCGGACATCGTCGCCTCCGAGCCGCTCGAATACACGTACCGCAGGACCGACCCCCTCATCACCCGCTACTGTGCCCTGATGGGCATGAACGACCCCCTCTGCTACTTCATCGGGAATTACGACCGGATCAACCGGATCAGTGGCCGGTGGACGGAGCTGCCGGTCCAGGTTGAGGACCGGGGGGACTATCTCAGGGTGACGCTCGACGAGCGCCATATCCCCACCGTCGGGGCCAACGGATTCCTGGTGAGGCGCGAGCCGTTTCTCCACACCCGCTACAAGCCCTACCTGTTCGATATCGACGTCGTCTACGACCTCATCCAGGACGGCCACCGGCAGATCGCCAAGGTCAAGATCGGCATCGTCCACCTCTTTGCGGGCGACAGCCGGGCGTTCGCCCGGAAGCAGCGGCGTCGGGTGGGGGATTATATCCACTACAGCCGGCTGAACCTCCGGCGCTACCCCTGGGGGGCCGTCCCCCGGCTCAGGCTGTTCAGGTTTGGGTTGAGCACCCTCCTGGTCGTCCCGCTCCTCCTTCAGGTGGTCCGGGGCATGGCCAGGACCTTCGACAGGGCGTGGCTGTTTCACGTCAAGGCGTGCTGGCTGACGCTGGTCATCTACGGATGGGGCCTGTTCAGGGGCCGGGTCCTGGGCCGGACGATGGAGGTAGATCGCGCCGGGTGGAAGCAGATGTAGCACGGCGATTTATCGCCGTGAAGGATGAAGGATGAAAATATTCATCAGCGGCGGATGCGGGTTCATCGGCAGCCACCTCGTCGAGCGACTGGCCGGCCGGCACGAGGTCACCGTCTACGACGACCTCTCTTCGGGCCGGAAGGCGTTCATCGCCCCCCTCCTGAGGGCGGGGAGGGTGAAGCTCATCCGGGGCGACATCCTCGACACCCGGCGGCTCTACCGGGTGATGAAGGGTCACGACCTGGTCTTCCACCTGGCCGCCAACCCCGACATCCGCTACGGGATCGAGCGGACGGACACCGACCTGAGGCTCGGCACCCTTGCGACCTACTGCATCCTGGAGGGCATGCGGCGCAACGGCATCCCCAGGATCGCGTTCGCCTCCAGCTCCGTCGTCTATGGGGAGCCGGAGCAGCTCCCCACCCCGGAGGACTACGGCCCCCTCCACCCCCTCTCCCTCTATGGGGCGAGCAAGCTGGCGTGCGAGGGCCTCCTGACGGCCTTTGCGCACACCTTCGGGATGGCCGCCTACATCTTTCGCTTTGCCAACATCGTGGGCGGCCGCACCACCCACGGCGTGCTCCACGATTTCCGACAGAAGCTTCAGAAGGACCCGGATGCCCTGGAGGTCCTGGGCGATGGAAAGCAGAAGAAGTCCTATCTCCTGGTGGACGACTGCATCGACGCCATGCTCTACGTCGTCCGTCGCTTGAGGGGGAGAGGCAAAGAGGGGGCCTTTCACGTCTTCAACCTGGGCAGCGGCGACCAGGTCTCCGTCGCCGAGATCGCGCGCCTGATGGTGAAGGCCTTCGGCCGCCCCGGCGCGCAGATCCGCTACACCGGGGGCAGGCGAGGCTGGAGGGGCGACGTGCCCACCATGCGCCTGGACGTCTCGCGCATCAACCGCCTGGGCTGGAAGGCCCGGCTCGGCTCGCGCGGGGCCGTGCAGGAGGCCATCCGGAGGATGAAGGCGGAGGAGAATAAATAAGACTTGATTTCCCGGAAGTGCTGAAACCCTTGTTTGGCGGGGCTTAGCAAGCCACCGGGCTTGAAAGTAGTGAAAGGACCTTGAGTTAGCACGGTTTCTCCGGTAGATTCTGGAAACCC
>Ga0156186_1012_pt1 | contig 20822 bp, 16 predicted proteins | sample RifCSPlowO2_12_FD_107839 | JGI IMG/M metagenome (GOLD analysis project Ga0156186, IMG submission 107839) | Candidatus Handelsmanbacteria bacterium RIFCSPLOWO2_12_FULL_64_10
GCCCCCTTCCACGCCGGGTCTTCCCGAAGCACTTTAACCTCTTTATCCTTCTCCGTCACCTCAGACGGCGTCTTGACCTCGAACAGCCGGCTGAAGATGCTGTCCGGCCCGGCCCGTGCACGCTCGGAAGACGGGGTCAGACCGTGCTTTTTCAGGATGGGCACGGCCTTCGCCTCGTAGGCGGACTCGAAATCGGTCATGCGATCTGGCGGGACCCAGAAGGAGAGGCGGGCCAAGGTGGGCTGCGCCCACGCTGAAGAATTGCAAATTGAAAATTGCAAAATGTAAATTGCAAATTGAAGAACCGCTGCAATCCGCAATATGCAAACCGATTGACGCGCCATCCGTTTTACCCTATATTGGTGGTGAAGGCCGTCCCTTATCATGACTATAACTTATCGGAGAACTGCAATGAAAGGAATCGAATCTTCCTGGCTGGCTGAACATCCCGAAATCCGAGAAAAGTATCGTGGAGAATACATCGCGGTCTCGGGAAAGAAGGTCATCGCTCACGGCAAACATCTCCGGGATGTCATGAAACGGGCGAAAAAGATCGACCCTGACCCTCTGATCTGCAAGGTTCCGACCCAGGAGATTCTGATCGTATGATCGAATTTCCTTTATACTCTGAGTGGTATTTCAGGGAACCTCCCCTGCTACCTCCGAAAGGTCGAAATGGAAATCGGAGGGGTTCGATTCCACAGCGTCGTCATGTGGGCGCTCAGCGATGACCTTCCTAACCTGCTTGGGCGGGAGGATGTGTTTGACCGCTTCAACATTGAATTTAGACAGCATGAGCGGAAGGTCCTGTTTCACCCCCGGAGCCTGAAATCGTGAACCAGAACGTGCTTCCTCTCCCCACTTTACTCTCCACCCAGACCCTCCCCCCGTGCATCTCCACGAACTTCCTGGCTATCGCCAACCCCAGCCCCGTGCCCTCCACCTCCCGCGTGATCGACCCGTCCACCTGCTGAAACACTTCAAAGATGCGCTCCTGTTCCTCAAGAGGAATCCCAATCCCCGTGTCCGACACCCAGAACAGGATGTGACCGTCCTCCTGCCGCGCCCCGACCCGCACCTCCCCCTCGTGCGTGAACTTGATCGCGTTTTTCACCAGGCTGACCAGCACGTGCTGGGTGACCCTCCGCTCGTCGGCCATGATCAGGGGCAACTCTCCGTCCACCTGCCGGATGACCTTTAGACCCTTCTCCTGCGCCCGGCGCTCCAGCAGCGAGACCGCCGTGTCAACCATCCCCTCCGGCGAACACTCCGAAAGCTGTAACTCCATCCGGCCCGCCTCGATCTTGGACAGGTCCAGGATGTCGTTGATCAGGGCCAGCAGCGCCTCTCCGTTCCGGTCGATCTCCTGCACGGCGTCTTTCATGTCTTCCGAGACATCTCCGTAGACGCCTTCGAGGATGAGGGCGGAGAAGTTGATGACAGAGTTGAGAGGGGTACGAATTTCGTGGGACATGTTGGCCAAAAAGGCGCTCTTGGCTTCGTTGGCCTGCTCCACCTGCCGGTTGGCCTCCTGAAGTTCCTGATTGAGTCCAAACAAATCCTTGTTCGCTGAGGACAATGCTGCGTTGGATCCCCGTAGAAGCCGGTCCCGCCGGACCACGCGCGCCGTCTGCCACGCCACCAGCGTCACGGCGATGCACAACGCCGATAACAGCCCGATCAGCGTGTAAGGCAGATGCACCCGGAGCGTGACGGTCGCAGGTGTCTTTGAGTAGACCAGGTCCCGGTCCACGGCCTGGACCTCGAAGGTGTAACTGCCTCTTGGAAGGTTCTGATACTCCACGCGCCGGGCATGGGTGTTCCGCCAGTCCCTGTCATAGCCCTTCAATCGGTACCGGTAGACCATGGCCTCGGGCCGGGTCTTGAAGCTGATCCCGTGAAACTCAAACACGGTCAGTCCTGCGCTGGATGGAATCGCAACTTCAGAGACCTTCTCATGGCGTTGGTCCGCCACCACTGCGTCGATGAAGACAGGAGGAGGCCAGGGCGCCGGAGGACGATAGCGCGTTGCCCCTTTAGAGGTTCCGAACCAGAGATGCCCCTCCCTGTCCTGGAGTATCGATTTAACCACATTGCTCCCCAGTCCGTCCGGCTGGACTATTGTTTGAAAGGTCTGCCCATCATATCGGCTTACGCCTCCACCGCCGAACCAGAGAACCCCATCCCGGTCCTGGAAGAACGACCATACCCCATTGCTCGCCAGGCCGTCTTTGGTGGTGAAGGTGGTGAAGCGTTGCCCCTTCGTTTCACTCAGGGCAGGCACTGAGCTTGTCGAAGGGGTCTTTCCGTCATACCGGCTTACGCCGCCATCCGTGCCGAACCAGAGATGCCCCTCCCGGTCCTGAAAGATCGCTCCCACCACATTACCTGCCAGGCCCTCCTGTGTGGTAAATGTTGTGAAGGTCTTTCCATCATACCGGCTCACACCGCCCGACCGGATACCGAGCCAGAGATACCCTTCCCGATCCTGAAAGATCGAAAGCACCCAATTGCCCGCCGGGCCGCTCGCCAGGCCATCCTGTGAAGTAAAGGTGGAGAAAGTCCGGCCGTCATACCGGCTCACGCCGCCGTTCGGGGTGCCGCCGAACCAGAGATGTCCATCCCGATCCATACAAATGGATCGCACCATGTTACCTGCCAGGCCGTCTTCGGCCGTGAAGGTGGAAAAGGTTCCCATCCCCGACGATTCACCAGGGTTGGGTGGGGGAGAACGATCCTGTGAATCGTTCAGGCGGCGTTTCCCCTCCCTATCATACCGGCTCACGCCGCCTTCGGTGCCGAACCAGAGAACCCCATCCCGGTCCTGGATGATCGGCCGCACCGTATTGTTCGCCAGGCCATCTTTGGTCGTGAAGGTGGTAAATGCCTTCCCATCATACCGGGTCACGCCGCCACCATTGGTGCCGAACCAGAGGTTCCCCTCCCGGTCCTGAAAGATCGAAGACACATCGTCCTGTGCCAGGCCGTCCTGTGTGGTAAAGGTGGTCCAGGTCCGGGCCTCATACCGGGTCACGCCGCCATTGCCGCCGAACCAGAGATGTCCCTCCCGGTCCTGAAAAAGGGCATACACTTCATTGTGCGCCAGACCGTCTCTGGTGGTGAAATTGGTAAAGCGCTGCCCTGAGCCCTGAGTTTGTCGAAGGGTCGAAGGGGATTTCCCACTTGCCCTGAGCAGAGCGGCGGTATCTTGCCGCGCAGTCGAAGGGTCATACCGGCTCACGCCACCGCCGGTACCCACCCATCCGGTTGCGAACCAGAGATATCCATCCCGGTCCTGAAGGATCGAAGGCACAGAAATGCCCGCCAGGCCGTCTTTGACCGTGAAGGTGGTGAACTTCTGTCCATCATATCGGCTCACGCCGCCATTCCAGGCGCCGAACCAGAGATGCCCCTCCCGGTCCTGAAGGATCGAAAGTATCGCATTGCTCGCCAGGCCGTCTTTAGTCGTGAAGGTGGTCCAGGTCTTGCCGTCGTACCGGCTCACCCCACCGCCATTGGTGCCGAACCAGAGAACCCCATCCCGGTCCTGGAAAACCGACCACACCCCATTGCCCGCCAGGCCGTCTTTGGTAGTGAAGGTGGTGAAAGTTTTTCCATCAAACCGGCTCACCCCTCCGCCAAGGGTGCCGAACCAGAGAACCCCCTCCCGGTCCTGAATGATCGAAAAGACAAAATTGCTCCCCAGGCCGTCTTTAGTCGTGAAGGTGGTAAAAACCTTGCCGTCATACCGGCTCAACCCTCCGAACTCTGTGCCGAACCAGAGGTATCCCTCCCGATCCTGGAAGATCGCCCATACCGGGCCCTTCGCCAGGCCGTCTTTAGTCGTGAAGGTGGTCCAGGTCTTGCCGTCATACCGGCTCACGCCGCCGCCAAAGCCCCCGAACCAGAGATATCCCGCTCGATCCTGGAAGATCGAGAGCGTGGTCACCCCTGCAAGTCCATCCGCCGTATCGTAGGTACGCCAGTGACCTGTCCCCCCTCCGGCAGACACCACTCTGCCCTGTCCCGCAGGTACCACCTTTCCAGGCCTTGCGGGCGCGGAGTAGAGCCTGAGACCATAAAATCGAATCAGACTGTCCGGCCGCGGCGTTCCAAAGGCTATCCCCAAACTCCGCAGCGCCCCCTTCCACGCCGGGTCTTCCCGAAGCGCTTTGTCCTTGTCCGCCACCTCAGACGGCGTCTTCACCTCGAACAGCCGGCTGAAGATGCTGTCCGGCCCGACCCGTGCGCGCTCGGAAGATGGCGTTAGACCGTGCTTCTTCAGGATGGGAAGGGCCTTCGCCTCGTAGGCGGACTCGAACTCCGTCATCCGGCTCGGAGAAAGGATGAAGGAGAGCCGGGCCAGGGTGGGTTGGGTCTGTAGGGGCGATTCGCGAACCGCCTCTACGGTAGTCCAGCCCGTTGAGATAAACAGCATCGCCATAAGGGCAGACCTCACCCCCCATCCCCCTTCCCTAAGACCGGATGTCTTCATCGCGATCCCTCTTATAGGGTCACTCCCCTCCCTCTCCCCCTGGGAGAGGGAGGGGGCGACAAGGGCCTTTCCCCCTTATCGGGGGAGGGTGAGGTCTAGAAATTCACCCGCACCCCCAGGTGGACCTGCCGGGGGGCGCTGGCGCCGTACCGGCCGGTGTAAGTGACACCCGATATGCTGACCGGCGTCAGCTCGTTGTAGTCGCCATACTGCTGGAAGGTCGGATCATAGGGCGTGGGCAGGTTCAGGCCCCACTGCGCGTAATAGAGATAGTTGAACGGGATGTTGCTGTCCCGCTGGTTAAACAGGTTGAAGACCTCGATGTAGAAGATCATGTCCCGGCTCCCCTGGGCGACTAAGGTCTTCTCCACCTGCAGGTCCACCGTGGCCTCGATGGGCCTGTACCGGACCTCCGCCTGCCTGTCGGGAGGGGTGTAGGTGACGCTCGTCCCGCTCCGCACCCGGTAGACCAGGTTGGCCCGGAGGTCCCCGATGGGGTTCCAGCCGCGCACCCCCGGCCCGAAGTCCCTCGGGCTCTGGAAGAAGACCTGGATGTTGGCCATCGTGCGCCGGTCCACCCCCTTGGGGGCATAGAGCGTCCCGCCGTAGGCGGGCTGCCAGGCCCCGACGATGCCCGGAGGCGCGCCATACACCTTCTGGGCGTCCACCAGTTGGAACCAGTTGCTCTCCATCGCGCCGGAGTTGTAGAAGATGTTTGTGCGAAGAAACGTGTTGGCGACGTTGCCGAGCCGCTTCCTGTCCGCCTCCGAGAGGGACTTCTTGACGTAGTTCCCGGTCGCCCTGTCCCACTGATAGTCGTAGTACCGGTTGTCGTCGGCCACGTAGCTGGAGTCCGGGGTGAAGAGGGTGGCGTTGGACCCGATTTGGCCCGCGTTGGCCCAGCCGAAGTTGAGGGCCGCGTTGAAGGAGAACAGGTGGCTGAACTTCTTCCGGAAGCTCACCTCGATCCCCTTCAGGTCCTGATAGGCGTTAGGCTTGCGGCCCCAGACGTAGGTGTAGGGCAGGCCGGGGCCGCCTATGACTGTGGGATCGACCCAGATGCGGGCGGCGAGGGTGGTGACCTTGCCGATGGCGCTCTTGTAGTAGGCGGCGATCCCGGCGATGTAGTCCGAAACAAAATTCCAGTCCGCGCCAGCCTCGAACGCCCGCGTCCGCTCAGGCTGGATGAAGGCGCTCATCATATACTGCTGGCTGCGGATGCCCCGGAAGGCGTCGTAGGGCACGTAGTCGTCCGGGAGGTTGGCGGACCAGACCTCGTAGAACCAATCCGCGAGGTCGGGGAGACGGGTGTAGACCCCGGCGGTGAAGTGATACGCAGACCGGGAGGTGATGGGGTGAGACACCCCCAGGCGGGGGCTGATGGCGGTCGTCCATCGCGCCGGGTAGGTGGGCATGTCCTTGTGGAAGATCAGCCAGCGGTACTGGGGCGACTGGAGGATGGAGGAGTTGTAGGGCCGGGTGTTCGTGTAGAAGGCGTCGAACCGCACGCCGACATTCATAATCAGCCCCTCGAACTCCATCTTGTCCTGGGCATAAAAGGCCAGTTGAATCGGCCTGACCGGCCTGCGCACGTGGGGCAGGTTGCCCGGCTGCGTGACAAAGGTGACCTGCCGGGCGCCGGGGTTGAGGCTCTGGTAGCGATAGTAATACAGGTCATAGAAGACCGCCTCGGCGCCGGTCTTGAGAAAGTGGCCGTGGGTGACCTGGCTGGAGAAGTCGGCCTTGAGCTCCCACCGGTTCTTCTGCGACAGGAGCACGTCAACCGCCTTTGCGGGGACCGCGTTGAACCACCCGTCTGTGTCCTTCTTCGGCAACGCGGACAGGGGGAACCCGAACCTGTTCCAGCCCGCGTTGGGGACATCGAGCGTGTCCTCGGTCGTGCGGTAGCGGGACACCCGAATCTCATAGAACGTCCGGGGACTGATGGCGTGGGTCAGCGCCAGGTAGGTCAGGTTGTCCGTGAGCTTGTATTTCCCCGCGCCAGACCCTTCGGGCAGAAAGACATTCTGGCCGTTAGAGTCCAGGTCCCGCTGGGCGTTCGTCCCGGTCCGGTAGCCCTCCTGGTAGCCATAGATCTGACCGACTTTCAGCCGGAAGTGAGAGGCGAGGTCAAAGCTCAGCTTCAGGTTCCCGTAGAAGCTGGGAGGGGTGTGCAGCGCAGGGCCGGGGAGAGTGTATGCCTGCCGGGTCCACCGGCCCGTGAAGATGAAGCTGGCCCGGCGGGAGAGCGGGCCGGACATCCCGCCCTCCACGAAGTAGCCCTTCTCGTCCGTGTAGGGGAGTCGCCGATGGGCCAGGGCGGTCTGATCGTCCCCCGTGCCCAGCTTGCCGTCCGGCCCAGGCCCCAGTGTGACCGTCTCAGAGGTCCAGGACCGGTCGTCCCACTTCATCTTTTCCCTGTGAATGGGGTTGTCATAGACGTTGGCCCCCCAGTGCTTCTTGCCCGGCGGCGTGTAGCGAAAGTCCGCCCATCCGTGGAAGTTCTGCGAGCCGTCCCGCGTCACGACGCTGACCACGCCGGACTCCAGGTTGCCGTACTCCGCAGTAGCGCCCCCGGAGATCACGACGAGTTCCTGGATGGCCGTCTTGTTGATCCCGGTGAACTGCCGGCCATACACATCGTTGTTGGAAAGCCGAATCCCGTCCACGTAATAGGCCACATCCTGAGGGTCACCGCCCCGGATCACCGTGGCGTCGGTCTGATAGACGCCCGGCTGCAGGGTCACGATGTCCGTCAGGGACCGGGTCATCGGGAGCGCCTGAATGTCCTGCCTGGACATCGCATACTTGCTGTCCGTCTTGTCCGGCTCCACAGGCGGACGCTCTGCCGTCACCACCACCTCTGACATCTGCACCGCGGTCTCCTTCAGCTCGAAGTTGACCGTGGAGGTGTAGTCGGCCACCACCTGAACCTCCTTCCTGGTCACCTTATCGTAACCGACCAGCGAGGCCGTCAGCCGATAGGCGCCGGGGTCCACGGACAGGATGAAGTAATATCCGTTGGCATCCGTCACCCCGCCCCGGCGCGTCTCCTCGACCAGGACGTTGGTCCCCGGCAGCGGCGCGCCGTTCAGATCCCTGACAAAACCGTGGACCTTGCCTGTGGTGCCGGCTATTCCGGCGTCTGACCAGAGAAGGGTCAATGTCAGGGCAGAAGAACCGAGAAACAGCCATTTGCCAACCATAAAGGCCCCCCTCTTTGTCTTTCCATCCACAACAGAAAAGGGGCACACTTCCACCGTCCGAAGCATGCCCCTCCTACTCAGGTCTTGAAAGATGCCTTCATCACGCCCCCCATCGTCGTTTCTGCACCCCAATTTAGCGCGTATCCCCTGGAAAAGCAAGGACGGAATTTCGCTGAAAAGGCCGGCGACCGATCTCACGCCTTCACCCACCTGGTCGCCTTATCGGATGACGTGAGGATCAGGGCGTTGCCGTCCACAACGAAGGAGTAGGCGGTGAACCACGCCAGCATCTGGGGGGCCATCCCCGCGTCCTTCAGCCCCTCCTCTCTGGCAACCAGGATCAGCCTGTCCCCTTCCACTTTAAACGCGCCCGAAACCGTCACAGGTTTCGCATACCCTGCCGACTCGGTCACCTCCACCTCCCCACTGCCCTTGAACGTGATCTTCGGGGGCGCGCCGGTGACCCCCTGCATCTGCCAGGCGCCCAGAAGCCCCTGTATCTGGGAGGCATCCTTGGTAGCCTGCCCCTTTGAACTATCAGACAGCGTGAACGGGCCAGTAGGGTACTCTCTTCCACAACCCGCCAGGGCCATCATCACCACCACACCCATTGTCGAGACCAGTGTGCGCTTCATGGCATTACCCTCCTCTGTGAGAAAACTCTGGTTTGCGAGACCTGATCGGTTGAGCTAAGCGAAGGTTGCGGGTCATGACCTCTTGCCCTATGACTATCGCAAAGGGCGTGCCGGACTTCGCCGGAAGGTCCTTTTCAGTCCGGAGGGTTTCGCCTAACGCCTTGATGTAGAGAGTCTTTCGTGGACACATGTGGTCTTTTGCGGGGAGGGCTGTCCGTGTCCAAGTCGGGCCGGAGAGACGACAAGCCCCTTGTCAGCCGATCTCCTGAGCGGCCCGGTGGTGGGATGTAACGCTCTGTGTGACTACGGGTTAAATGACTGATAAGGGACTTATCAGCCGTTCTGTACAGAGATTGTACAGTCGGAGAGGAGTTGGTGGGCTTGGGGAGAGGAGAGGATGGGCTTCGTGGATTTCGTGTGGGAGGGGGAACGCGAAAAGCGCGAAGGATGCGAAAGACGCGAAACCCTGCCACCCTGCCCTGGGTAGGGGGTGGGAGTCGCTCAAACCAACAGTTGCAGAACCTGGGCAGGCGTACGGACGTCGATCCTCTGTCGGATCGACTCAAAATGCTGGTCGTAGGTGACGATAAAGTCACATCCGGTCAGATGGGCGAGGATCACATGGGGCTGGTCAGAGGAGTCAAGCAGATTGAACATTCCACGATACGAAAGACGTTGCTGTCTGGAGAGCAGGCCGACCAGTTCGACGTCGTGTTCACAGATCGCCGCCAGGGCGCGCCGGAAGATTCGTCCAGAAATGTCTTCCGGAAACGTGTTCCGGCAGAATGCGTAGACCTCTTGAAGCGCATAGAAAGAGATCACGGCGTCGAGCTGTCCCCGGTCGACGGCTTCAAAAAGCGCCTGGGTTTCCGGGAGACGTCCCCGGTCCTTTTCCGTGTGCTCACTGAATAGCAGGACCTGAATGACTGTGGTATCCAGGTATGCCTTCATTTCTTGCCAGCCTCAGTGAGTCTCTCAGGATGTTCCATCATCTCGGCGATGAAATTGGATAATGCAATGGAGAGGACCGAAAGTCCCTGGTCGTTCAGCAGGCGTGAGGCGTCCTGGCGGGCCTTACGTGTGGCCTCAATGAGGTCCACCTCTTTGAGATAACGAGCTTCTTTTTTACTCAACTTCATCGTGCTGCTCCTTTTATAAGGCATTCTGATGGATGACGCCTCGAAATTCTTCCACGCTGACTCATCCATAAGATACAATTCTTATCCACCATCTCTCCACACGAAAGGCACGAAACTCGTCCCCATCGCCCCAGGAAGATCAATCTCTCAGAGGAAGGGTGGAGGCGGTTTCGTGTCCTTCGTGCGGTTTCGTGTCTCTTCGTGTTCCTGCTCCCCAATCTAATACCCCCGATCTGGAAAAGCAAGGAGGGAATTCCCTTGAAACAGGGGCACGGCCGGCGCACGGAAAGGGGCGTGCCCTCACACCTTCTTCCACGCGGTCACCGTTCCGTCGAAGTCGGTCAGGGTCAGCGTGGCGTCCTCCACAGAGCAGGTGTAGGGGGAGAGTGGATGGGTTTCGCGCTTTTCGTGTGGGAGGGAGGTGAATGGGAGGGGTTTCGCGTCTTTCGCGATCCAGTCGGCTCACGCCTTTTCCGCGTGCGCCTCCTTCCAGCGCCGGTCCATCCGGTAGACGAACGTCAGGATCTCGGCCACGGCGCGGTAGAGTTCGACCGGGATCTCCGAGCCGACGTCGAGGCGGGCCAGGACCTCCACCAGGGAGGCGTCCTCGTGGATGGGGATGCCGGCCTCCTTCGCCAGGGCGATGATCTTCTCCGCGATCAGGCCGCGCCCGGCGGCGGTCACGCGGGGGGCCGCGTCCGAGTCACGGCGGTAGCGGAGGGCCGCGGCGGCCTTGCGGCGAGATGTGGCGTCGCGTTTGCTCATAAGGCTATGCTCTGAACCTCCGCAGGCGGAGGGAGTTCGTCACCACGGAGACGGAGCTGAAGGCCATCGCCGTGGAGGCCAGGATGGGGTGGAGCAGGAGGCCGGTGAAGGGGTAGAGGACGCCGGCGGCCACCGGGATGCCGACGATGTTGTAGGCGAAGGCCCAGAAGAGGTTCTGCCGGATGGTCCGCATCATGCGCCTCGAGAGGGCGATGGCCGCCGGGACGCCCCGGAGGTCCCCGGACATCAGCGCGATGTCGGCGCTCTCCGCGGCGATGTCGGTCCCCGTGCCGATGGCGATCCCCACGTCCGCCGAGGCGAGGGCCGGGGCGTCGTTGATCCCGTCTCCCACCATCGCCACCACGCGCCCCTGTGCCCTCAGTGCCCTCACCTGCCCCGCCTTGTCCTGGGGGAGGACCTCGGCCAGGACGTTTTGAATCCCCACCTCCTTAGCCACGGCCCCGGCCGCGCGGGGGTTGTCCCCGGTGAGCATGGCGACCTCCAGCCCCATCTCCCGGAGCCGGGAAACGGCGGCCTTCGCCTCCGGCTTGACCTCGTCCGCGATGCCGATGAGGCCTGCGGCCCGGCCGTCGAACGCGATGAACACGGCGGTCCGCCCCTGCGCCCAGAGGGCCTCGGCCTGCACCGCCAGGGGTCCGACCTCCACGCCGCGCTCCTCCATCAGCCTGCGGTTGCCGATCAGGACGCGCCTGCCCTCCACGGTCGCCTCTACGCCGTGCCCGGACAGGGATTGAAATGTCTGCGGTTCCGCAAGGGCGAGTTCCTGCGCCTCCGCCTTTCGCACGATGGCCTGTCCGAGAGGGTGCTCTGACCGCCGCTCGGCGGAGGCGGCGATCCTGAGCAGCTCCCCGGTTTCCACCTCTGACGCGGGGAGGACGCCCGTCACCTCCGGCCTCCCCCGCGTGATGGTCCCGGTCTTGTCCAGGACGACCGAGGAGATCCGCCCCGCCACCTCCAGGGCCTCCCCGCTCTTGATCAGGATGCCCAGCTCCGCCCCTCTCCCGGTCCCGACCATCACGGCGGCGGGGGTGGCCAGGCCGAGGGCGCAGGGGCAGGCGATGATGAGCACCGAGATAAAGTTGACGAGCGCGAACGAGGGGCCGAGGTCCGGCCTGGCGAGATACCAGACGAGAAAGGTCACGACGGCGATCCCGAAGACCACCGGGACGAAGACGGCGGCGATGCGGTCCGCCTGTCGCTGCACGGGGGCTCTGGAGCCCTGGGCCTCCCGGACGAGCCGGACGATCTGCGACAGGACCGTGTCCGCGCCCACTCTCGTGGCCCGGTAGACGAAGCTGCCGGTCAGGTTGACCGTGCCGCCCGTGACCTCATCGCCCGGACCCTTTTCCACCGGCAGGCCCTCTCCCGTGAGCATCGACTCGTTCACGGCAGAGGCCCCTTCCACGAGGACGCCGTCCACGGGGAGGCGCTCGCCGGGCCGGACCACCACCTCATCCCCGACGCGCACGTCCTGGACCGGGACGTCCATCTCCGCCCCATCCCTCCGGATGCGGGCAGTCTTTGGACGAAGGCCCATCAGCCGGCGGATGGCCTCCGAGGCGCGGCCCCTGGCGCGGGCCTCCAGCAGGCGGCCCAGGAGGATCAGGGCGATGATCATCGCCGTGGTGTCGTAGTAGTAGTGCACCAGCGGCGCTGAGGAGAGGGCCGACCAGACCCCGGACGACGCCTGTCTCTGAACGTGGTGCGTGACATGCTCGAAGAGACCGGGGAAGAACGTGGCGACGGCGCTGTAGAGATAGGCCGCGGAGGCGCCGACGGCGATCAGGCTGTTCATGTCCGCGGTCCCGTGCCGGAGGGCCGTCCAGAAGCCTGATAGAAAGCGCCAGCCGCACCAGAAGAGGGCCGGGGTGGTCAGGAGGAACATCAGGACGCCCGCCGTCCGGTAGGGCAGGAGTTCGAGGCCGGGGACGTGATCCCCCAGGCTCAGCGCCATCACGAGGGCAGACAGGACGGCGCTGACGACGAAGCGGAGCCTCAGGCCCCGGTAGGCCCGCGCTCGCTCGGCCTGTTCCTCATCCTCGCCTCCCTCCCCCTCCACCACCCGCGCGACCCTGTAGCCCGCCGCGGCAACTGCCTTCTTGAGCGGTTCGAGGCCGAGGCCCGCGCCCTGCACCGTGGCCGTCTCCGCCGCGAAGTTCACGGTCGCGTCGGCCACGCCGTCCACGCCCCGGAGGGCCTTCTCCACCCGCGCCACGCACGCCGCGCAGGTCATCCCCTGAATGGCGAGGGTGAGGGACTCGTTGGAAGGGGAAGCATCAGGTGTTGTTGCAGGTTCAGTCACGAGAGGGTTTCTCATTCTGTATTCTGTCTCCTGTCTCCTGTATTCTGCTTTTTTCCTCCGCCTCCAGGCGCTCCGCGATCTTTTCCAGCGCCCTCAGCCCCCGGTCGGGGCGCTGACGGTACCAGACGATGGCGCGCTCGATGTCCTCTCTTTGGACGCCCTGCGCCCTGAGGAGGTTTTCGCGCTCCAGCCGCAAAGAGTCGGGGGAGGCCGCGTAGCGCCGGTTGAGGCGTTCCATCCGGACGCAGAGGTCCACGAACCGGTCCTCGGGCATCGGGGGGTCCGACGAGCGGCCCGAACAACGCAACAGAAGCGCCAGGATGGAGAGACCCCGCCAGAAAAGGCTCATGTCCCAAAGATACCGCCAACAGGAGGCGCTGTCAAGGAGGCGAGGAAGTGCGAAGTGCGAAGTGCGAAGTGCGAATTAAAAATTAGTTGACAAAAGGAGAAAATATTTATAGATTAGAAAATCTATTATAGAAAATCTTTTTAACCCCAAAATTGGGATACAACCTCTCGCACTATTGACACATCCTTGTTAACCAACAGGCATTTATACCCCGGGGGTCCTCACAGGGTTCGATCGGTCCCTGCGGGGAAGTGCGTGTGCTCGACAGCGCTCCTTGGCCACTCAGGTCAAGGGGCGTTTGCGTATATAAGCGGTCAGCAAAAGAAGAGGAGATAGCCCATGTCCAAGATCGTCAAAGAGGCCCTGACCTTCAATGATGTCATGCTCATTCCGGGCCGGTCCGAGGTCCTTCCCAAAGACGTGGACGTCAGCGCCCGGCTCACCCATCGCATCCGGATCAACATCCCCCTCCTCAGCGCGGCGATGGACACGGTGACCGAGGCTCGGCTGGCCATCGCCATTGCCCAGGAGGGGGGGATCGGGATCATCCACAAGAACATGTCCATTGAGGATCAGGCGGGCGAGGTGGAGAAGGTGAAGCGGTCTGAGAGCGGCATGATCGTGGACCCGATCACCCTCTCCCCGAAGGACCTGATCTACAAGGCCCTGGAACTGATGCGGCATTTTCGCATCTCCGGCGTGCCGATCATCGAAGAGGGGCGGCTGGTGGGCATCCTGACCAACCGCGACCTCCGGTTCGAGCGCCACCTCGACCAGCCCATTGAGAGTGTGATGACGAAGGAGCGCCTGGTGACCGCCCGCCTGGGCATCTCGCTCGACGAGGCCAAGGACATCCTCCACCGAAACCGGATCGAAAAGCTGCCCGTGGTGGACGACCGGGGAATGCTCAAGGGGCTGATCACCGTGAAGGACATCGAAAAGAAGATCCGGTACCCCAACGCCTGCAAGGACGGCCTGGGCCGGCTGCGGGTGGGCGCGGCCATCGGCGCGAGCCGGGATGCGGACCGGCGCTTAGAGGCCCTGCTGGAGCGGAGCGTGGACGTCATCGTGATCGACTCGGCGCACGGGCACTCCAGGGGCGTCCTCCAGACCGTGGAACGCATCCGGGAGCGCTATCCAGACCTGGACATCGTCGCCGGGAACATCGCCACGGGGGAGGCCGCCGAGGACCTGATCCGGGCGGGCGCGGATGCGATCAAGGTGGGCATGGGGCCTTCGGCCATCTGCACGACGCGGGTCGTGGCGGGCACCGGGATCCCGCAGATCACCGCCGTGATGGACTGCGCAGAGGTCGCCGAGAGGCACAACGTCCCGGTGATCGCGGACGGGGGCATCACGCAGTCGGGGGACATCCCTAAGGTCCTGGCCGCCGGCGCATCCTCCGTGATGATCGGCTACCTGTTCGCGGGGACGGACGAGAGCCCCGGCGAGATGGTCATCTACCAGGGCCGGACGTTCAAGGTCTATCGCGGCATGGGGTCCTTGGGGGCGATGGAGCAGGGGAGCCAGGACCGCTACTTCCAGGGGGACGAGGACCCCGCCAAGCTCGTGCCCGAGGGGATCGAGGGGCGGGTGCCCTACAAGGGGTCTCTGTCGGGCTACATCTACCAGCTCATCGGCGGGCTGCGGGCGGGCATGGGCTACTGCGGCGTAAGGACCGTTGACGAGTTGCGGGAGAAGGGGGAGTTCGTGAAGGTCTCGCACGCGGGCATCCGGGAGAGTCATCCGCACGACGTGACCATCACGAAGGAGGCGCCGAATTACAGGCTAGAGTAACATGCTCGATATCGAAGTCATCCGCGCCGAGTTCCCGGTGACGCGCGCCTGGACCTACCTCAACCACGCCGGGATCGCGCCCATCTCCCGGCGCGTGCGCCGGGCCGTGCAGGCCCTCCTGAACGACGTGGAGGAGAACGGCATGGTGAACCACGCGGCGTGGATGGATGCCGTGCGGAAGGCGCGCCGGTCGGCGGCGCGGATGCTGAACGCGCACCCGTCCGAGATCGCCTTCGTCAAGAACACGACGGAGGGCATCCTGATCGTGGCCAACGGCATCCGGTGGCGGCAGGGGGACAACGTCGTGATCGCCGAGAAGGAGTTTCCGGCCAACGTGTACCCCTGGCTGAACCTCAGACGGAAGGGCGTGGAGGTCCGGTTTGCGCGGGAGGCGGAGGGGTGCATCCCCATCGAGGAGGTGGCCGGGCAGATGGACGGTCGGACGCGGGTCGTCTCGCTCAGTTCCGTGGAGTTCTCCACGGGCTACCGGAACGACCTGGACGCCCTCGGGACCCTGTGCCACGAGCGCGGCGCGCTGTTCTGCGTGGACGCCATTCAGAGTTTAGGGGCGCTCCCGATCGACGTGAGGCGGTCCCGGATCGATTTCCTGTCGGCGGATGGCCACAAGTGGCTGCTGGGGCCGGAGGGGGCAGGGGTCTTCTACTGCGGCCGGTCCGCCTTGCGGAAGGTCGAGGTGGCCAGTCTGGGCTGGGGGGGCGTGGTCAATCCGACGGATTTTCTGGCCTACGACGCGACGCCCGCGCCCACGGCCGAGCGATTTGAGCCGGGCACGCTCAACACGGCGGGGGTCTACGGCCTGCGCGCCGCGTTCGATCTGCTCCTGTCCGTCGGCGTCTCCGAGATTGAGGCCCGCGTTCTCGCGCTGACCGACCGACTCTGCGAAGGCCTCCGGGGGAGGGGCTATCGCATCCACAGCCCTCGCGGGCCGGGGGAGAAGTCGGGGATCGTGACCTTCTCGCACGAGCGGCACGGGGCGGAGGACCTGTTCCGGCACCTTCGGGAGCATCGCGTCGTGGGGGCGGTCCGGGACGGCAAGGTCCGCCTGTCGCCGCACTTCTACAACACGGAGGAGGAGATAGACCGGGCGGTGGAGGTAGTGCCGGGTTGACTCTCACCCCTCACCCCCTCCACTCATCCTGTCGCTCCCATGAGGTCGCGACCCCTGCCCTCTCTCCCACAAGGGGAGAGGGGAGAAGGAGGAGGTCTTTTTGCCTGTCACACGCGCGCTGCTGATCCGACACGGGGAGACGGACTGGAACCGGGAGGCCCGCATTCAGGGGCAGATGGATGTCCCGCTGAACGAGGTGGGACGGGCGCAGGCCCGCAGGCTGGCGGACCGATTGCGCGGTGAGGGGATCGAGGCGGCCTACTCCAGCGATCTGATCCGCGTCTACGAGACCGCTGAGGTTGCGCTGGCGGGGTCCAGGCTCCCGATTCATCGCACGGCGGACCTGCGAGAGGTGTCCTTCGGGGCGTGGCAGGGGAAGCGCTGGGCGGACGTGGAGGGGGAGTTCCCGCAGGAGGTCCTGCACTACCGACAGCATTACGGCCACTATGCGCCTCCGGGCGGGGAGAGTCTGATGGCCCTCCGCCGGAGGTCGGTCGCGGCGTTCCACCGGATCATCGGGGACCACCGGGGGCAGACCGTGGCCCTGTTCTCGCACGGAGGCCCGTGCCGGGCGATCCTGGCGGAGGTCCTGGGGCTGGATGTCACGAAGGCGAGGCGATTCGGCATGGGCAACGCCTCGGTCCACGTCGTGGAGGTGGATGGGGACGAGGCGCAGATCGTTCTGCTGAACGACACGGGGCACCTGAAGGGGACGGGGGCGTCGTTGAGCGTGTTCGAGGCGCGGGCGGATGAATGATCCATTGGGAGGAATCTGTGCAAAGACAATTGAAGTACATTTCGGCGGGGACGGGGCGGGCCGGGAAGGTGAAGGTGGCGCTGTACGGCATCGGGGTCATCGGCGCGGCCGTGGCCAGGGCGGCCCTGAGCCGGAGGTCGCTGGAGGTGGTGGGGGCGCTGGACCGGGACCCTCACAAGGTCGGGCGGGACCTGGGTGAGTTGATCGGGGGGGGGAAGGTGGGCATCGCTGTCACGGACAGGCCGGATGCCCTGGCGGGGGCCCAGGTCGTCGTCCATACGACGGGGTCGTCGTTCAAGGCCGTGTATCCGCAGCTTGCGGAGATCGTTGAGGCCGGCGCAAATGTCGTGTCGTCTTGCGAGGAGCTGGCGTTTCCCTATCTCCAGAACCCCGGCCTGTCCGGGGAACTGAGTAGTCTGGCGAACCGGAAGGGGGTGACGGTGTTCGGCACAGGGGTGAACCCGGGATTCGTCATGGACGCGCTGCCGGTCGCGGTCAGCGGGGTGGTCTCCGATGTCCGGCGGGTGGCCGTGACGCGGGTCGTGGATGCGGCGACGCGGCGGGGTCCTCTTCAGAAAAAGATCGGGTCGGGGATGACGCCGGAGGCGTTCGAGGCCCTGGCGCAGGAGGGGAAGATCGGGCACGTGGGCCTCGTGGAGTCCGTGGCGCTGATCGCCCACTGCATAGGCTGGACGCTGGAGGGGGTCACGGAGACCTTAGACCCGGTGGTGTCGCAGGAGGCCATCCGCACGGAGCACGTCCAGGTGGCGCCGGGACAGGTCGCGGGTCTGCACCAGACCGCGGCGGGGCTTCAGGGGGGGCAGAGGGTGATCGAGATGGACCTGACGATGCGCCTGAACGCCCCGAACGCCCGCGACGAGATTCTGGTGGAGGGGACGCCGGCGGTCCACCTGGTGATCCGCGGGGGCACGGCAGGGGACCCGGCCACGGTGGCCGCCCTGCTCAACGCGGTCCCCCGCGTCCTGGACGCGCCGCCCGGCCTGCTGACGGCGAAGGAGTTGCTCCTGCCGAGGAGCGTGGGGTAGGACGGCAGAGGGAGGGGGTTTTCGCAGGGGCACGGCATGCCGTGCCCCTGCTTTCTTTTATGCCCGGAGCAACTCCTTCGCGCTGGCCTTGACCTTGGCCACGGCGGTCACGATGTCGTTCATGTCGTCCGGGCCGGCCAGGAGCGTGGATTGCGCGAAGAGGACTGCGCCCTCTTTGCACGCCCATTCGGCGGAGGGACAGGGCATCGCCCGGAACTTCGCGTGGCCGCCGTTCACGCGGCCTGTCCTCCGGTCGAACATGGGGTTGTCGTAGAGGGGGAACAGGTAGCCTCCGCCGCAGGGGATGCCCTCGGCGTTCATCGCCTTCAGGAAGGCCCCCTTGGGCAGGCCGTCGAATGCCTCGGGGTGGTAGGTGGCCATAAAGATGTGCCAGCCGTGCCGGGTGGCGTCGGGGGCGATGTGGGGCGGGTCGAGGCCGCCGATCTCGGACAGGCCCCGCGACAGGGCGCGGGCGTTTTCCTCCCGGCGCCGGCTCTGCTCCTCGAGGCGCTCGAACTGCCCCATCAGGACGGCGGCCTGGAACTCGATGAGGGGGTGCGCAAAGCCGAGGCGGTGGTGCTCATACCAGGGGCGGTCTTTCTGGCGCCCGAAGGTGGAGAGGGTGTAGCGGAGGAGGTCCGCCAGATCGGGGTCGTCGGTGGTGACCAGGCCGCCCTCCCCGCAGGTCAGGTTCTTGGCGTGGTTGAAGCTGTAGGAGGCGACCTGCTCCAGGCCGCCGACTTTTTTGCCCCGCCACTCGGTGGTGTGGGCGTGGGCGCAGTCCCAGACGATCTTGAGGCCGTGCCTGCGGGCGACGCGCTGAAGCCCCTCCACGTCACAGGCGTGTCCGGCGAAGTGGACCGGGATGAGGGCCTTCGTGCGGGGGGTGATCGCGGCCTCCACGGCCTCCGGCGGGATGCAGAAGGTCTTCGGGTCGATGTCCACGAAGACCGCGTCTGCGCCGGCGGTCAGGGGGGCGACGGCGGTGGCGATGAAGGTGTAGGAGGGGACGATGACCTCGTCACCCGGACCGATGTCGAAGGCCCGCAGGGCCAGCTCCATCCCCGCCGTGCAGCTCGTCAGGCCGACCCCGAACCGCGCGTCGCTGTAGCGCGCCCAGGTCTGGCAGAAGGCCGTGACCTTGGGGCCGTGAATGGTCCCGCCCCACTTGCTCGTCTCCAGGACTTCGTTGAGGTACTTCATGTCCCGCCCGTCGGACTGGGGCCAGGCGGGGTAAGGGGCGGTCCTCACGGGGGTCCCGCCCAGGAGCGCCGGTTTGTCCATGACCATGTCTCCTGGTCAAGAATCCTACAAGACACCAAGTCGATCCGCAGATTACGCAGATTACGCAGAAGGGTTTAAATCTGTGCAATCTGTGAAATCTGCGGATTCTTCTTTGTTGTGAACGGCTGAGGAGAATATACACAAAGCGCCCGGCGGGGACAAGGAAAAGAGGGTCATCCTGGAGAAAGGCCGGGTTTTTCGTTGACACCGGCGTCGACCTTGGCTAAATTGCGAGGGGAAATGCAGAATACAGAATACAGGAGCCAGAATAAAACCAGAACACTACGTTTTTCATTCTGGATTCTGTATTCTGACTCCTGAATTCCTGAGCTTTCATTGAGGCGCGTTGGATACCCAGACGATCATTCTGAACCTGGCGGCGCTGTTGATCGGGTTTTCAAAGGCGGGGTTTGGCGGGGGGACGGGCATCTTAGTCGGTCCCATGCTGACTCTCATCCTGCCCGCCAGGCAGACGGTGGGGCTGATGCTGCCGCTGCTGCTCGCCACGGACATCCTGTCCCTTTTCTACTACTGGAATCAGTGGGACCGGCGCAATGTGCTGACGCTGATGCCGGGGGCGCTGGTCGGGATCTTTCTGGGGACACGCATCCTGGACGTTATCCCTGATCTGTATCTCAAAAAGACCATCGGGCTGCTGGCGTGCGTCTTCGCCGTGATCCAGGTCGTCCGGGACGTGGTCATGAGGACGAAGTCGCCGTTCAACGGAGGCGCGGTCCAGGGGTTCGCGGCGGGGTTCGTGACGGGGACCATCTCGACGCTGGCGCACATCGGGGGGCTGGTCACGACGATGTACCTCCTGCCGCAGCGGTTAGACAACCGGACCTTCGTGGGGACGACCACGGCGGTCTATTTTCTGATCAATGCGGCGAAGGTCGGGCCTTACATCGGCCTGGGCCTGCTGAACCGGTCGGTGCTGGCCCAGGACCTGTACCTGATGCCGTCTATCGCCGCGGGGACGGGGCTGGGCATCCTGCTCAATCGCCGGGTGCCGAGCGGGGCGTTCTCCAAGGTGGTGCTCCTGTTCGTGCTGGCGACCGGGATCAAGTTGCTGATGGAGTAGGGACCTCACCCACCCCCTGCCCCCTCCCTCTCCGCGTGCGGAGAGGGAGGGGGTGACAAGGGCCTTTCCCCTTTGCTGGGGGAGGGTGAGGTCGTTTCACTTTTCTTGGGGAGGTGTGGCATGAAGTTTTCGATCCGGGAGAACATGGTCCCCGGCAGGACCCTGCGGGAGAAGTTCGACAACCTGGTCAGGCTGGACTTCAAAGGGATCGAGATCACGAGGAGCAGCAGGCGGGAGCATCTGGAGGAGATCCAGAAGGCGGCGCAGGCGACGGGGATCTGTCCGAACATCCTCTCGTCACAGCACCTGGGTATCCTGGACGCCCGCAGGTCGGAGCGGGACGAGGCGATGAGGGCGATCAAGGAGGCCATGCAGCTCTGCGGGGAACTGGGGGGGGTCGGGGTGATCCTGCCGCCGCTGATCGAGGTGCACATGCACGGGAAGCCGCGCATCCCGGACCTGTCTCCGCTGTTCACTACGCGGCACCTGGAGAAGCAACTCCTGATCGAACTGCTGAAGGAGCTGGGAGAGCACGGGGAGAAGGTCAGGGGGGCGGTGGTGATCGAGGCGCTCAACCGGTACGAGCAGCCCTGGCCCTGCACCCTGCAGGAGGCGACGGAGATCTGCGAGGCTGTGCAGAGCCCGGCCGTGGTGACGATGGCCGACTTCTTTCACATGAATATCGAAGACGCGGACCTGGCTGCGAGCATCCGGCACGCCGGAAGGTGGGTCCGGAACGTCCACCTGGCCGACAGCAACCGCTGGCTGCCGGGCTACGGGCACACGGACTTCGGGCCGGGGCTGAAGGCGTTGAAG